>Ga0209164_1000330_pt1 | contig 127386 bp, 113 predicted proteins | sample MTBNYHSulfiMetaG_FD_187458 | JGI IMG/M metagenome (GOLD analysis project Ga0209164, IMG submission 187458) | Enrichment culture microbial communities from rom New York Harbor, USA that are MTBE-degrading - MTBE-NYH (New York Harbor Sulfidogenic)... | ecosystem: Environmental > Aquatic > Marine...
AGCGGCACTACAACGGGTTGCTCTCCTACTTCAAGCATCGAATCTCAACTGGTCCCTTGGAAGGACTCAACAATAAAATCAAGGTGCTCAAACGACAGGCTTATGGGTTCAGAGACAATATTTACTTCAAGCTCCGTCTGTATTTTATCCATGAGGGTACCCCGGCATTTACCGGATGAACCGATAAAGTCTATCGAGATGGCCGTCTCCATAGGGGCGTGATATTGCTTAGACTTGAAGATGAACGGCCCGCCTCCAAAATTCAAGTGCTTGCACGTCTTCTTGAAGCATATTCCGACAGGATACCCAATTCCTTCCTCGTGGTCGCTGAAAGGCAAGTCCGATTTGCCCGGAAGTGAGAAAGAAACGGACGCGCCCCAACCGCTCGATGCACCTGACAGGTCTACAGCTTGGCTGTTTCGCCTGCAAGTGATCTCGGCCGTTAGTTGCGACCCGAAGTTGCACAATCGAATGTGATTACAGGAGGTTAGAGTTACTGGAAATCACCGGGTGTGTCCCCACCAGTACCCTAGGACGGCATGTGTGCTGTGCGCTGCGCAGCGGGTATGAATCCCGTCCGACAACGTACCGCATTGGGAGGAAACCGCGAGGTGGAACCCCTTCCGGGAATCCCGCCCGGTTAAGGGCCAGGGTCAGGACAATATGGCGAGATTAATCGAAGGATCTCACGCACCGTCAGGCGAGCGACAGGCCTACCGGGATTAAGAGGTCGATGACGTGCTTCCCTGTGTTTGCAGGTAGGGAGAGGTTGCAGGTGTCTAACGTACCTGCACGGGACCCATCAAGCCCTCGGTGTCAGATTCCGCCTAAGTTGCCCACGATGGTCGATTGAGCAGAACGGGGTAAGCCCGCCCCTTTGCCCGGTGCAAGGCCGGGCAGGCATTACCGTAAGGCGTGCTGATGGAGAGGCGGGAGAAAATATACCAGGTCCTCAAGGTCGGTTCCATAGGAATTCGGAGGCACATCAAGATCAAGGCGGAAGCGAATCCTTACCTGCCGGAGTTTGCCAAATACTTCTGGCGCAGAAGGCATGTCAAGGAGAGCAAGCTGTTGCCGGGGTTATCGGCCCGTGAGCACCGGGCCATGGCAACAGCCTAGGAGGGAACACAGCCGGGCCGCCCAGCAAGGGGGGCCTTAGTAGATGCTTGAGCCCTGTGATGGGAAACTATCACGCAGGGTTCTTGGGGGGGGAAGGGGTAGCAACACCCCTGCCCTACCCGGTCCACTTGAATCGAAAATTTGCTTGAAAAAATCAGCGGTATGATATATTGTCATACCGGAGGTGAAAAAAATGGCTGCTTCAAAAATTGCAATCACAATTGACGATAACCTATTAAAACAGCTGGATTTAATAGTAAAATCCAAAGTGTATCCCAATCGCAGCAAGGCAATACAAGAGGCTGTTGCGGACAAGCTTAAGCGCCTTGAAAGAACCCGCTTGGCACAAGAATGCGCAAAACTTGATCCGGAGTTTGAGCAGAGTATGGCAGAAGAAGGATTTTCAATGGAGATCGATGAATGGCCAGAATATTGAGAGGAGACATTCATTGGGCGGATTTAAATCCTGTTATTGGCAAAGAGCAGGGCGGCCTTCGCCCTGTTCTTATTTTGAGCCGTAACATTTTCAATGATAGGTCAGGCACGGTCATCGCGGTGGCTATAACCAGTCAGCCTCAAAGGGCAGGGTTTCCCCTGACCCTTGAACTATCAGATACAAAACTCCCCAAAAGATCCTGGGCCAAAATCAGTCAGGTTCGTACGCTGTCAACAAAAAGAATCGGGAAAAAGATTGCAAGCGCTTCCCCAGAGGAACTTGTAAGCATCATGGATGGTTTGAATGAAATCATCGGTGACTAACAAGCGGCTGGAGTCGGAGACTCCTTCCGTGCCGTCGCCCACCTGGAGCGTTCGCCAAATGATGACCTGACGTCTTAGCGTTAAGTCGCTATAATGGCCTAGGAGGAGAACAGAAGGAGCGCATTATGGCAGCACAAACTAAGAGGGCGACCATCTACTTTGACCCTGATTTGCATAAGTCCCTGCGGCTCGAGACCACTCGTTACCTGGCGGACTGTGGGGCGCCTGGGTGCACGGCATGCGCGATCACCCTGGAGGAGCGAAATGGGACCAAGCCAAACCGCTCAGCTCGCGGCTGCCCACAGGGCATACCACCTCATGCATGATCACCCTAGCATCCTCGAAGACTCCGCCGCAATCTGGCTGCTCGGCCCGCCATTGAGTGTGGTTCTTCGCGTGGCTCCGCTCCGCCGGCTCTTCTGGAAACGCCTCCTTGCCAAAGTCCGCCCAATCAGCTGTTTCGTCGTTGTGCGCACCCGATATGCCGAAGACTGCCTTGAGCATTCCATCTCCGATGGCTACCGGCAGTAAGTGATTCTGGGCGCCGGCCTCGACAGCTGGGCACTTCGTCACGAGACGCCGGGGGTCCGCGTCTTCGAACTTGATCAGCCTGCCACCCAGCAATGGAAGGAGGCCCGCATCCGAGCACGGCTGGGTAGAGTCCCGTCTCACCTCACCCTGATTCCGATCGATTTTGAGCACGAGGCCATCGGCGATGCGCTCTTCGGTCAGGAATACAACCGTGATTCCCGCGCGTTCGTTTCGTGGCTGGGCACGATCTGCTACCTGACACGCGGAGCAATTGAGGCAACGCTGGCTTCGCTGGCTACGGCTTGTGCGCCCGGGAGCCGAGTTGTGTTCGACTATTTTCAACCCAAGTCAACGATGTCGCCCGCAGATTTTCAGTTGTTCGAGAAACTCGATCGAGGAGGCACACGTCGAGGGGAGCCGATGAAGACCCTCTTGGACCCGGAGGAGGTGGCGGGAATGTTGCAGTCGGCTGGCTTCCGCGTCGTTGAGGACTTGTCGGCATCTGATGTCAGACACCGCTACCTACGTCACCGTTCGGACGGGCTGGATATCCCTGGCTTTGCGCGGCTCTGCTGCGCCGAACGCGCCGCTTAATCACTCGATGGACGCGACTGCCTACCGCGCCGGACTTTGAAGGACGACCGGGCCTTAGAGTAAGGAATCCGGGTCCTGAAATGGGGCTTTGTGGCGGGCTTATCCGCCTACCCGTGTGGCGCGTAACCGGCCATTGACATGGCTGTCTTCAATCGTATACTAAAGAGGTGCCTTGGTTCGAGCCGCGGCCGACGACATCTGGATTCGACCTCCTGAAGAGCTTCTGAAATTCCTGTCCGTTTGGTCCCCGGCCTCAGTGGGACGCTAGGATGGGCATCCCTTTATCGGAGCGCACGTGCCGCCCAACGGAAAGGGGCGCACAGCGCGACGATTCTGCGCCACGTGAACGGACAAGTAGCGGGGGACGTTGAAAGAAAGGATAGGACATGGGTGACCTGGTGATTGTTTCAAACAGGGGTCCTTTCAGTTTTTCGGAGGGTTTTTTCGAGGAAGCAAAGGCCTGCCTGAAGACCGGTGTTAGACCGAAAGACCTCAGTTTCGGGGAAGGAGGCCTCGTTCAAGCGATGGCCGGGCTGCTCAAGCCTGGCAACTGGCGCACCACTTGGCTGGGGGCTTCCATGGGCGACCGGGATATTGATGTGGCGAGGGGCCATTATACGGGGCTTTTCAGAAAGATGGTGAAGCGGGGGTATGCCCCGGAGGATTTTCCCAGAATAGAGATCGACTCCGATGACAGGATGCATTTCAGGTACAAGGAGTACGATTTTTACATGAGGTTTGTCTTTTTCGACACAAAACACATGCACAGCTACTACAACAAATTCGCGAACGGATTCTTGTGGCCGCTCATGCATCTGACCAGTGCGCCGCTGTTCTACACGAAGGCAAAGGCGTTTCCGAGACCGCATTTCGAAAAAAACGATTTCGTTCAGTATATCAGCAGCGGTGTCACATTTGCCAACGTCATCATCGACGAGATTCGCAAGAGCAAGGAATTCCGGGAACAAAAAAGGGACATCGTCATATGGAATCAAGACTACCACCTGATGCGCATTGCAGAAGTGTGTAAGGCGTTACTCCTTCATGAGGAATTCTCCGAGGAAGAAATGAGAAGAATTCATGTGGGACAGTTCCTGCACACTCCCTTCTTCGATATTCACGAGATTCAGTCGCTCATACGGGCAGACAAGAGAAGGCGCGTCAAGGGCCGTATCTATGACCCCTTTCCTGAAAGCATCGAGACGGCGCTCCAAAAGCTCACCTGGGGAATGCTCGCCAATGATTTCATAGGCTTCCACACGAAAGAATACTGTGACAACTACCTGGAAGCGCTCGAGGAATGGTTTCCCGTAGATATCAGGGTTGCTGAGAAACTATATGAGATCACACATCAGGACCATGTGACAACCGTCGGCGCCTTTCCCATCGGCCTTGATGTGGAAAAGATCCTGACCGAGGTCTCCCGTGACAAGATCCTGGAATGTGAGGTGAAGGGGGAGAGCCTATATGGGAGGATCGTGAAGGATAAGGAGATGGGAAGATACGTGTTTGGGGGCCTGGAGAGATGCGATTACACGAAAGGTCTGCTTGAAAGGTTGAACATCGCTCAGTATGCTTTTCAGAAGCTCAAAAGCTTCGGAAAAGATGCTCGCTTCTACCAGGTGACCGCCCCCAGCAGGTTGGAAAACCCCGACTATCAAAACCTCTACAACTTTCTTAATCAGGAAGTGACGAAGGTGAACAGAAAACTGGGAATGGAACAGGTCATCCATATTGACGAAGGCGTATCCTCTCCTCAGAATTACAGATTCATGAAAGAGGTGGATGTCATGTTCGTGACCCCCCTTGAAGACGGGATGAACCTGGTTGCGTTCGAATACATCCTCTCACAAAAATACAAGCATCCTGGGCAAAGGGGGATCCTCGTGCTGGGTAAGAGCGGGGCCTCCAGGGTTCTCCGAGACGAGGGCTTTGGTGAAATGGACGGCATCATTTATGTCAATGCGATGAAGCCCAAAGATGCAGGGGAAAGGACAGCGGAGGCATTAAGAAGCGGACGGCATCTTTCTGAAAAGATGATCCGTTACGTGGAAAGGGAGCGCAGGGTGGATACCTGGGCGGAAAGGAACATCCAGGCTATCCTGAGTTGCAGAAAGACCCCATGAATTCCGGTTGTTCGAGAAAACGGGCAATTTTGAGGCGACTCGGGATAGTGTTCGTAAACTCCAGGGCAATCGTATAGACTTCCCAATTTGTTGGGCAGGACTTTCCAGACTTTGAAATGAGTGGAAACAGGAGGTACGATCATGAGCGCCGCTATAGACCGGAAAGTATTTCGTGACCTGAGCTATGGCCTTTACATCGTTACTTCGCGGGACGAGGGCCGATTGAACGGGCAAATCGTAAACACGGTCATTCAGGTAACATCCGACCCGCCGCGAGTGGCCGTTATCATCAACAAAAAGAACCTGACCCACGAATATATCTTGAAGAGCAAGGTGTTTGGGGTATCTGTCCTGGAAGAATCGGCTCCCATGACTTTTTTCGGGCCGTTCGGCTTCAGATCCGGCAGGGATATGGATAAGCTGGCGAAGGTCCATTTCAAAAAGGGCATCACCGGCTGCCCCCTTGTGATGGAACACGCTCTCTCCCTGCTGGAGGCAGAGGTCATTGAACAGGTTGACCTGGGAACCCACACTGTCTTCGTTGGGAATGTGGTCAACACGGAGGTTTTGAAGCCCGGCCGAGCTCTCACCTATCGTTACTACCTCGAGGAGCTTAAGGGAAAATCCCCCCCAAATGCTCCCACCTATCAAAAGCAAAGATAGGAAAGAAAGGGGACAGGACCCAACTTTCAAGATTGCGGACAGATTTCTGCTTCGGCCTCTTGTCTTCCGGGATGTGTGCCCTGAGCCTCCTACTCGATTGGATAAGAGCCCGCCATTACACCGACCTTGTTTTGGCAGGCCGGATCGCCTGCTTTGCGTAAGAGCAGCCTGTAGACTTGATCAACCGCTCAAGGGGGATGCCCGTTTTGATTGACATGGAAGGGATGCTTCGGTATGCTCCTTGGAAAGAATCACCCGTTTTCATTCTAGCCTTCTATATAAAATAGAGCCCCACGTTGGGAGCCTCATTCGGCTCGCAGAGCTTCGGTGCCGGGTCAGCTGACATGATGGTGGCCTTAAACGCCGGGAAGCCGATGTAAGCAAAAAACGTTTTCACCTTTCAGGGAGAAGCGAGTCAACTCGCTTTCAAGCAAACAACAAGCAAAAAAGGAGGGAGAGATGAGAAAGAGAAGATGGTTCTGTCTCATGGTCTTTGCCGCTGTTTTCACCTTCCTGGCATCCGGGTATATGTCGGAAGCCGGGGCCGATGTGATCAACGTAGGGTTCAGCGGTCCTTTGAGCGGGGGCGCAGCAAAATACGGGAGAAACAATCTGGACGGACTCAAAATGGCGGTTGAGGAGATCAACGGGGCCGGTGGCGTCACTGTGGGGGAAAAGAACTACACCTTCGAGGTGATTGCGCTGGATGACAGGTACAGGCCTGCAGACACGGTCACCAATGCGAGAAGGCTAGTTCAGCTGCACGACCCGCTTTTCATCTTCTGTCCCCACAGCGGTGGTATTCTGACCATGCTTCAATTCAACGAACAGGAAGGCTTTATCGTCCACGGATATACCGACAATCCAAAAATTTTGCAGCAGGGAAACAAGCTCCTCGTAAAGGCCCCCATGTCCATGGGCTTTTACAATTCAGGGGTCATCGAACTGGGCTGGAACAAAGGATGGCGCAAGGGAGCACTGCTCTGCGGCGCCCATGAGGCAGGCAAGATGGCCGAGAAGATCTTCGACTTCATGTGGAAAGACAGGGGCGGCCAGATTGTTGTGAATGCACCGTGCGACTACGGCAAGACAACGGATTTCTACCCTTATCTGACCAAGGTGTTGAACGCCAAGCCCGATTGCATATTCCTTTACGGTCCCTCCGAACCCTCGGCGCTGATCATCTCCTCCGCGAGAGAGCTGGGATTCAAGGGGGGCTTTATTCTGGGATCCCAATGCAAGCTGGATGAAATGGAGAAGGTAACGCGCCTGGAACTCCTATCTCCCAGCGTCGGGGTATGCCCGGTGGGCATGATGCCTCTTCCCCTGATGCAGGATTATTCAAAGAAACACAGGGAAAAGGTGGGAACCATTCCAACCTCCGAGTCCGCTTTCAACTATGAGGTCATGTGGATCTTCGCCGAGGCGATCAAGAAAGCCCAGACCGCCAAAGATTTGGAGAAGATCATGGCTGCCATTGCGCAGGTAATTCCGGTCGGCAAACATGCCATACGCGGCATCCACAGCCTCACAAAAGAGGGCCAATTCCTTTCAGGGTATTTCGCCATGACGGTGGAAAACGGCCGGTTCGGCGATCCTGTCAATATTGATCCTCGCCCATGGTATACGAAGTACGGCGCCACGTGGATGCCGAAATGACCTTCCGCCCGAGCTGGGAGGGGCGATCTTGCCTCGGTCGCCCCTCCCGCACTCCAGAGAAACCTGAACCGGAGGGAAAGCCATGTCCCTTTTCATACAGCAAGTGATCAACGGGATCATGTTGGGCAGCGTATATTCCCTGGTGGCGCTCGGGTTGACTCTGGAGTACGGCATATTACACATTCCCAATTTTTCCCACGGGGCGCTTTACATGGTCGGCGCCTACGTCACCTTTTTACTGGCCACCACGGTGGGGCTCAATTTCTGGCTGGCCATGATCGTCGCCATGGCTGCGCTGGCCTTCATCGGGATCCTTGTGGAACGACTGGTCTATCGCCCTCTCATGTTGGAGTCCCCCCTGAGTTCCTTCATCGCGGCGATCGGGCTCATCTTCATTTTCGTCGACGGAGCGCTGAACATTTTCGGCCCTGACTTCAAGCGTTTTCCACCCGTTCACTCTCAAGTTTTCCATATGGCCGGAACAACCATCACCCTGCAGCGGATTCTCATCATTCTCGTGACCGTGCTCTTGATCGTTCTTCTTCACCTCTTTATCAAGAAAACCATGATCGGGGCCACCATCGAGGCGACCGCTCAGGACCTGGAAGGCGCCCAGCTCATGGGAATCAGCATCACGCGAGTCAGGATGACGGTCTTTGCCCTCGGCACCGCACTGGCCGCCGCGGCCGCCGCTTTGATTGCACCGATTCATCTCGTGCACCCCGGGATGGGAGGTCCCGTCATCCTCAAGGCTTTCGTCATCATCATTCTCGGGGGCATGGGGAGCATCCCCGGAGCCATCGTCGGTGGTTTCATCATGGGTTTGGTCGAAGCGCTGAGTGGCGGGTACATCAGTACCTCTTACAATGAAGTGTTTGCCTTCGGCGTTCTCGTCCTCGTTCTTGCTGTCAGGCCAACAGGGTTGTTCGGAGCGAAATAATGGAGCCTTTCGCGCAATCTCAATCAATGAGGCGTTACGCATTCCTCTTGATCATTGTGTTTGCCTTTACGATTCCCCTCTTCGTGACCAGCCGGTTTTACCTCCATGTCCTGATCATGTGCTGTATTTGGGGAATGGCGGCCACTTCCATGAATCTCATCATGGGTTACACCGGGCAGGTGAATTTGGCCCATGGGGCGTTCTTCGGCATCGGCGCCTATGCGTCGGGTTTACTGATTTTGAAACTGGGATTCAACTTCTGGTTTGCGATGCTTGTGGCTTGTCTCATTACGGTTCTCGTCGGATTCTTCATGGGCGTGCTGGCGTTGCGAACGAAAGGGTCCTATTTCGCCATAGGCACCATGTGCTTCAACGTCATCGTCACGGTAATCATCGACAGCTGGGACACTTTAACGGAAGGTGCCCGAGGCCTGTTAGGGATACCGAGGCCTCCCTCCATTCCCCTGCTGTTCGGGAAAGAAATCAGCTTTTCATCCCTGGTGCCCAACTACTACCTGGTGCTGGTTTTTCTACTCTTCACGCTCTTCGTGGTTCATCGCATCGTCCATTCCATGATGGGGAAATCCTTTGCAGCCGTCCGCGGCAACGAGGAACTGGCGGAATCCCTGGGGATCAATGCCATGGGTACAAAACTTATGTCCTTCTTGATTAGCACGTTTCTTGCGGGTCTTGCGGGAGTGCTCTATGCGGCTTACATCGGGTTTTTGAGCCCTGAGATATCGGATTATCACGTCACCTTCGAGCTCCTGGTTTTTTGTCTTATCGGAGGTCTTGGCACGCTTGTGGGTCCCCTGATCGGGGCCTTCATCCTGACGATCGTCAGCGAACTCCTTCACGGGCTTGCGTTCCCCCGCCTCGTCATTTACGGCTTCCTGCTGATCATCATCATCATCTTTCTGCGTGAGGGAATCGCCGGAGGGGTCAGGAAACTGTGGCTGAAGGTTGCACAAGAGGGAGGAAGATGAGTGTAAAGCTGCTGGATGTACAAGAAATCGTAAAGGATTTTGGGGGGCTCAGGGCTCTCGACAAGGTGGCCTTTTACATCCGCGAGGGCGAGATTTTCAGCATCATCGGGCCCAACGGCTCGGGAAAAACCACCATGTTCAATGTCATCACCGGTTCCCTGCGGGCCACCACCGGCAAAATTCTTTTCAAAGACGAGGAGATTACAAACCTCAAGCCGTACACCATCGCCCGAAAGGGGATAGCCAGGACCTTCCAGCTGACCACGGTCTTCACCCTGAACACCGTCTTTGACAACCTGATGATCAGCCACAGACTGCGAATTAAAGCCGGGCTTTTCGGAACGATCCTTCGAAGCGGGCAAATGCGGAAGGAGGAAGCCAAATGCCGTGAGAAAGCGGAAGAAATCATCCGTTTCATTGGTCTCGAACAGGTGCGGCACAGGGTGGCCGGGAGTCTCACCCAGGAGGCACAAAAAAGGTTGTCCATCGGCATGGCCCTCGCAACCGATCCCGAACTACTCCTTCTCGATGAACCCACAGGCGGCGTGAATATGCAGGAAATCAATGCCCTGATCTCCCTCATTGAAAAGATCAGGGACCATGGCATTACCATCTGTCTTATCGAGCATAAGATGAAAGTGGCCTTGGATATACCAGACCGGGTCCTGGTCCTAAATTACGGCGAGAAGATCGCTGAGGGCTCGCCTGCCGAGGTGAGTGGAGATCGGAGGGTCATCGAAGCATACTTGGGAGAAAGCCATGCTGCTTAGCGTGAAAGAGGTGGAGGCCTATTACGGCAATGCCCAGGCCCTAAAAAAAGTTTCTCTGGAGATCGAAGAGGGAAAGCTGGTTTCCATTCTGGGAGCGAACGGAGCGGGCAAGACCACGCTTCTCAGGACCATATCCGGGCTGAAGGCCCCGAGAAGGGGTGCGATCGAATTCAAAGGCCACAGGATCGATCGAATGAAACCCAATGAAATTGTGAGCATGGGTATCTCGCAGTGTCCTGAGGGCAGGAAGCTTTTCCCCCAGATGAGCGTCGCCAAGAACCTCATGCTGGGAGCATATATTCGGCGCGGAGACAGGCAGGGAATCCAGGAGACCATGGGGGAGGTTTTCCATCTCTTCCGCATCCTTGAGCAGCGCCGCGCGCAGCTCGCCGGGACGCTCAGCGGTGGAGAACAACAGATGCTGGTGATCGGCAGAGCCTTGATGTCCAAACCGGAGCTTCTGATGCTTGACGAACCCTCGCTGGGAATTGCACCGCTCCTTGTTTCGCGCATCTTTGACGCTATTGGGGACATCAACCGGAGGGGGACCACCACCCTTCTTGTGGAGCAGAACGCCGCGGTGGCCCTGCAGATCGCCCATTATGGTTACGTATTGGAGACCGGCGAAGTGGTGCTCTCCGGAGAAGCCAAGGAGCTGTTGACCCAGGACAAAGTGAAACAGGCCTACCTGGGGCTGTAAATTTCCGGCCGTTGGGGCGCCTTTAATCCCCGAGGTTTTAAGCCCGGATCGTTCGTGCCAGGCGTGAAAAATCTTATCATCCACTCCTCCTCCCTGAATCCTCTCCCCATTCTTCCACCCTCCGCTTGCCCTTCCATCCGGGGAGATTTGGTCCGGCCAGAGAATGGATTTTCTTCCGGAGATGTTGGATAATTTCAAAAAAACCTCAAGAAGATTTCAGTTTGACGGAACATTTCCGGAAGGATCCTTGTCTAAAGAGAAGATGAACGGGGAGCTCAAGCCGATTGATTCAGCAGATCAAGACATCCTGCTTGTGAAAGCGTTTCTCGCAGGGGATAGGGTTTCGTTCGACAAGCTGGTCCTCACCCATAAGGATAGGCTGTTCAATCTGGTTTACTGGTTTCTCGGCGATTATGAGGATAGCAACGATTGCGCGCAGGAGATATTCATCAAGGTTTTCAGGTCCCTCACCCGGTTCAGGTTCGAATCGACATTTTCCACATGGCTCTACCGGATTACGATCAACACCTGCAAAAACAGGCTCAAATCCTCTGCGTACAGGAAGAAAAGAAAGACCGTGCCGCTGAATAATCCGGAGGGTTCGGAGGGGGAGGCTGGGGAAATCCAGGACGAATCGCCCTGTCCATTTTCCCAGTTGGAAAAAAAGGAGAGGGTCATGCAGATCCGAAGGGTCGTCAATTCACTGCCGGAGGAGCAAAAAAGGGCGCTTGTCCTGCGCGACATCCAGGGGCTATCCTATGAAGAAATTAGAGATCTTACCGGCTGGAATCCTGGCACTGTGAAATCAAGGATTGCCAGGGCAAGGGTCGAGCTCAGGAACAGGCTTGAAGGGAAGATATAAGATGAAATGCGCCGGGATCAAAGAGATTTTATCCCAGTACATCGACGGGATGCTGGGGGATCGGGAGCGTGCCGCCTTAGAAGAGCATCTCTCCACGTGCGAAAACTGCAGGGAGGAACTGGATTCCCTCCGCGCCCTGGTTCAGGAACTGGGTGCGCTGGAACCGGTCAAGGCCCCTGCGGATTTTCTTGGAAAGATCCATGAGCGGTTGGCGCAGCCTTCACTTTTCAAGAGACTCTTTCACAAGCTCTTCGTCCGTTTCCCCATCAAGATCCCCTTGCAACTGGCAGCGGCGGTTGCGGCGGCCTTTCTCGTTTTTTCCGTGGTGACGCTTCAACGGGAAGAAAAGGAGATGGTTCAGATGACCAAAATGTCTCCATCGAAAGAAGGGACCGAAAAGGCTCAATTCGACCGCGTAGCCCCGGCCCCGAAGGGAGAGCAGCAAAACCCGGCGGGCATTTCACAAGACTCCCTGAAAAAACGCTCTCACGAGACCAGGGAAGTCGTTGAACTCGTTCTGCTTGTGGAACCCGGAGGGAGATCCGGGTTGAATGAGAGGGCCGTGAGCCTAAAAGCGACCCCGGCCACGGAAGAAGAGGTGAGAGAGGAAAGAACCGACTCGACACCCCGAAGAAAGGCGATGACCAGGAAAGCTCCAGCCCGCAGTGCCATGGAAGAAGAGAGGTTTGTGGAAGGGGCGGGGAGCACCGCCCCTCAAGTTTCCAGGGGCAATGGGTGGAAGGACGAAACGGCCATTCCATCATCTCCCGTGGACAACATTTCTTCCGCCCTGGAAAAGCTCGTGGTTCAAAATAAAGGCAACGTTCTCAGGGTCGCATACGACAGCGTCAGCGGCCGGTTGGACTCCGTTGTGGCGGAAATTCCCGGTACACAGTACGAACCTTTTTTGAGGGAATTGGCGTACCTGGCTTCGCTCAGAGTCCTCTCTCCGGCACCTTCCGACAAGGTCCCGGAAAAGGTTCGGGTTCGAATCAGGTTCCTTTCCTCCGAAGAAGGACGCTCCGGCCCGAAATGGTGAACCCGCCTCCGCCTTGGGCTGAATGTGACCGGGTTTCCTTTCCAATTTTGGTCGGTTCGGAAAACTCCCCATCACCCCTCCAGATGATGTAGACGCGACTACCCCCTGACTGCTCATCAAATTTTTTTGGGAACTTTTTCTCTCCCTTCCCTGTCTAAGGTTCCAAACATCAGCGATGGAGGTAAACGCAAATGATTTCCAAGAGAATGATCGTCGGGGTATTTATGCTAACGGTGTGTCTTGTGAGTTGGGATGTTTCGCACGGAACGCCGCGAAATGAAGAAGACAGAACCCTTTCCCCTTATTTTTTTGTTCAGAGCGAGGATCCGGAAACGGACCGGCTTCCTCTTCAGTCCACCCGTGCTCAAGTGAACATTTCAGGGGTCATGGCCGACGTCAGGGTGACGCAGGTTTACAAGAACGAGGGCAGCAGGCCGCTGGAGGGGATTTACGTCTTTCCCGCGTCCACAAGAGCGGCTGTTTACGGTATGGAGATGACCATTGGAGAGCGGACCATCAGGGCCAAAATTCGAAAGCGTGAAGAGGCGCGGCAAGACTACGAGCGGGCAAAGCAGGAAGGGAAGAGTGCTTCTTTGCTGGAACAGCATAGACCGAACGTATTTCAAATGAACGTGGCAAATATCCTCCCTGGAGATGTGATCAAGGTGGAACTCCGGTATACAGAACTGCTTGTTCCCACGGATGCAGTGTACGAGTTTGTGTATCCAACCGTTGTGGGGCCACGTTATGTGGACGGGCCTGATGAGAAGGGATCGCCTTCGGAGGGCTGGACTTCAAACCCCTATCTTCACGAGGGTGAATCCCCTCCCTATGCCTTTGAGATTGTCGTGAATCTCTCGGCGGGTCTTCCCATCCAGGACATCGCCTGCGGCTCGCACAAGACGACCACTATTTACAGAGGTCCTGATTTCGCCTCCGTGAGCCTGGACCCCTTGGAGAAGAACGGCGGAAACCGCGATTTCATCCTCAAGTACCGACTGGCCGGTGGCGGGATCCAAACGGGGCTGCTTCTCTTCGAAGGGGAGGAGGAAAACTTCTTCCTCCTCATGGTGCAGCCTCCCAGCCGGGTCGTCAAAGATCAGATCCCCCCCAGGGAGTATGTCTTCATCGTGGACGTGTCCGGTTCGATGCACGGGTTTCCCCTCAACATTTCCAAGAGGCTTCTCAAAGATCTCATGGGAAACCTCCGCCCAGTGGATACCTTCAATGTGCTTCTTTTTGCAGGAGGGTCGCACCTGCTCTCCGAGCGTTCCCTGCCCGCCACGCCGGAGAATCTGCAACAGGCCATCGCCCTCATTGAAAAGCAAAGGGGGGGCGGCGGCACCCGGCTCGTTCCTGCCCTGAAAAGCGCACTCTCCCTTCCAAAATCGGAAGGGCATTCTCGAATCGTTGTCATCGCCACGGACGGGTATGTTTCGGTGGAAGAAGAGGCCTTCGAGCTTATCCGCAATCATCTCGACCAGGCGAGTGTGTTCGCGTTCGGAATCGGTTCCAGCGTCAACCGCCATTTGATCGAAGGAATGTCAAGGGCGGGGATGGGAGAGCCCTTCGTCATCACGAAACCTGAACAGGCAGCCGGGCAGGCGGACCGATTCAGGAAACTCATTGAATGCCCTGTCTTGACAGGAATCCGGGTCCATTTTGACCAATTTGATGCCTACGCCGTGGAGCCCCCGGCCATCCCGGACGTCATGGGTGAGAGGCCTGTCATCGTGTTCGGCAAGTACCGGGGAAATCCCCAAGGCCGAATGACGCTTACGGGGTCCGGGGGAGATGGACCCTTCGTGAAAGACCTGGAGATTTCTCAAGTGAGGCCGGTCTCCGAGAACGCTGCCCTTCCTTATCTTTGGGCGCGGCACAGGATCGCCCTCCTATCGGATTTGAACAGACTTCATCCGCAGGCCGATAGGGTCAGGGAAGTCACGAATCTGGGCCTTTCCTATTCCCTCCTCACCGCCTACACCTCCTTTGTTGCGGTGGACACCCAGGTTCGCCTGAAAAATGGGCAACCTGTAACGGTCAAGCAGCCTCTTCCATTGCCCCAAGGTGTATCCGATTATGCCGTAGGAGAACAATCTCTTAGAAAGAGATCTACCTCAGCCCTTTCCCTTGCGTTACCGGCAAGCGGACTCAAGGACAAGGTGATGGATGAGCGTCTCCTTTCCCAAAAAGAGAGCCGTCCGGCGTTGGAACGGGAAAAGGCAGGGTCTTGCAACGAGAAAAGGGTTTTGGAACTGGGAGAAGTGATCATAGAGGGAAATCTTCCGAGGGAATCCATTGAAAGGGCGCTTCAAGCCCATGTGCCGTCCTTCGAGCTCTGTTACACCCGGGCAACGGCAAAGCAGCCAATGGTGAAGGGCAAGGTTATCGTCAAGATGGTCATCGATCCTGCGGGTCGTGTCATGAAAGTGGAGATGGAGGAGCGCCTTAGAGGGAGTGAATTCGGGCGCTGCCTGATCCTGGAACTGGAAAAGCTGATCTTCCCCGCACCCAAAGGAGGTGAAAAGGCGATGGTCACTTTCACCCTGTTACTGAAATGATCCCGGGCGTCCGGCCCTCCCTCTCCCCGGGGAGGGCCCTACTGAACTGCAGGGAGCATGTCCAGTTCTGTTGCGATCTTTTTGCTTTCCAATTTTGTGAAGATCTTGCGGGAGATCTTCTCCAGCCGCCGCTCCTCCCTGATTCTTTCTTTGTCGATAAATGCCTCGCGCAGGGCAAAATCATGCCCGCTTCGAACAAACAAGAAATAGTCGTCGGGCAGGACAGCAAGATAGGAGGGCTGCGATGTGCCTGTGTAGTAAAAGACGTCCCGGGAATAAAAAAGCAAAGCGCCGGCCCATCCCTGCTCTTTCACCACCTCCTGGAAGGATTCAATTCTGTGGAGAAGTGCCATAAGAAGTTCAGACTCCCGTTCTTTTCAAAATCCTCGCCTCAATCCCCCTGTTCCAGGTTTCCTTTGATGATCTTGAGGAGGTTGTTCACGATCGATTCCCTATCCTTGATGATTAGGCTGTTGGTAGGTCTGTAGGCGATGATTCTCCCTTCCTTTGAAAGGAAGGGGTCCAGAACGCCGGAAAGCTCCTCCGCATCGGCATAATCCAGCTGGATTACTCGAATCACGATGGACTCTCTTGACCGACTGGATTCCTGGGCAGAGGAATTCGGAAAAGGCAGCGATAGAAAGAGAAGCAATAAGACCCCTACGAATCTCAACATAGTTTCCACACCCTCTTTGCCGTGAAATATACGGTGCAAGGATAAATGACTTCGCCTCAATTCGCCATAGAGAACTTCCAAGTGAGCGTCGTTTTTTCACCATAGACGCCCACAGCCCTCTTTCAGCACCGAGGTTGCAGGGTCTGCCGCAATTCCGCCTTGCCGCCCCGCAACTTGCCGGAGCGAAGCAAAAATCCCCGCTCTTCGAGTGGAGCCTGGGACTAACTTCATTGGGTCCTTTCCGGCTTGAAAAAAGGGCATGGCTTTTTTAACTTATTGAAGATGCCATCGCTGTTCAAACAAATCTCGATCTTAAAGAGAGGAGGCGGTTCATGCAAAGCATTACAAGGATTCACATCCGGTGGATCGGAGTTTGCGCGGTCATGGCCGTGATCTTTGGTTTGGTCCCGGGCGGATTCGCTGAAAAAGAAAAACCGCAGGCCAACGTGCTGAATCGATATGACAAACCGGTCGGCATGGTGGAGCGGAACGGTGACGTCTTCAACCTCTACGGGAAGAAGATCGGTTCGGTGGATTCGAGCGGGAATATTTACAATGTGAGCAATAGAATCATCGGGAAAGTGGATGGGAATGGGACCGTTTACAACCAGACCGGAACGAAACTCGGCTCCGTGGATGCAGAAGGGAACGTATACAACGTGAGCGGGAGAAAGGTTGGGTCCGTGAAAGCGGAGGGGAATATGACGCTGATTGGTGGAGCCGCTCGACTTACCTTCTTTTAAGAAAATTATCCTCAGCACCCTTCCCATGTCCCAAGGACTGGCGCGGATGATTCACGAGCCAAGGTCTCTGAAATTCCGCCAGGGTGTTGAGGCCGGCCATCTTGCCCTATTTCATCCATACAGGTAGTGGCAGGCGGCAACTGCGGCCATGATCCCCGCCACGTCCGCTGTGAGGGCGGCAGCCAGTGTGTGGCGAATCCGGCGGACTTGAACGGCACCGAAATAGACGGCCAGAACGTAAAAGGTCGTTTCCGTGGAGCCCTGAAAGGTCGAAACCAGATACCCCACATAGCTATCCGGACCGATGGCCGGGTCATTGATGATGGATGCCAGGATCCCGTAAGCTCCGGACCCGGAAAGGGGCCGCATCAACGCCATGGGTAAGGCTTCAGCGGGTAACCCTATGCGGCCTGTGAGAGGACCCAGAAGACCTACCATGGTCCCCATCGCACCGCTTGCGCGAAACATCCCCACCGCTACCAGTATGGCTACAAGATAAGGAATGATTCTAACGGCGACTTGAAAGCCTTCCTTGGCCCCTTCCACAAACACCTCATAAACCCGGACCCGTCTCGCGAATCCAAGGCCCAGAAAAAAAACCATGAGCCCCGGAATGATCCAGGGCGAAACGGCCTTTCCGAAGAAAACGGCAACGGGAATCATCGCAAGCAGGGCGCAAATTGCAGCAAGACTGAGCCAAAAAGGATAGGCCTCCGTGGAGGTCTCCGGAATGTCCTCTTCCTGGTTTGGCTCCTCAACCTCCTGCTTGTCCTCCTGCCATGGTCCTTGACGAGCAAAGAAACGGGAATAGACCTTGGCGGAAAGAATCGCCATGACGGTTGAACATGCCGTGGCCAGGAGGGTCGTCGGCAGGATCCCCGCAGGATCGGACGATCCCGCGGCCGCCCGCAACGCAATCACACCGGTGGGCAACAGGGTTACGCTGGAGGTGTTGATGGCCAGAAATAGGGCCATGGAATCCGTAGCCGTCCCCGCTCGAGGATTGAGTTTGTTGAGCTCCTGCATGGCCCGAATACCGAAAGGGGTGGCAGCGTTGCCCAAACCCATAGCATTGGCGGAGATATTGAGGATCATGGCCCCCATGGCCGGATGATCGGGAGGCACCTCGGGGAACAGTCTCATCATGATAGGACGAACGAGGCGGGCAAGTACGGTTAACAGTCCGCCGGCCTCGGCCACTTTCATCAGTCCCAGGAACAGCGTCATCACGCCGATAAGGCCTAAAGCCAGTTCCACCGAGCTTCCTGCAGAGTCCACCATGGCCTTGGACAAGGCCTCCATAGGGGAAATCTCGCCTTCCTTGGGGACCCAGGCGATCTGGTGCCATCCCGCGGTCAAGAACGCCGTGAGAACGATCGCGAAGAAGATGATGTTCACCGTTCCCCTCCCTCACCTTTTAGTTGCGTGGGAATGCTTGTCCCACTGTTCTCTTCCGGAATCCTCTATTATCATGGATGTAACGCTTAAAGTCCACCCAGAAAACAGTCAATGGGCTCAGGGACCGTTGAGGCAAGTTTCCTATGATCTCTAAGCAGGCGCTAAGGAAGGTGGATTTTGAGTATTGAGGGGAAGGGGAGGGCGGCCGAACGCTCGCGGACAAATCATCTTGACAACGAACGCGGAGGGCAATTTAATAGGTGACAGTCCGAGACAGGACCAGACAGGAACAGAAGCACAATGCAGTACATCGTATGTCATGTGAAGAAATCCAAGCCAAAAGTGAATGTTGCCGTTTGCAGGAACTGCAGGCACGCCAGGAGTTGTTCGGATTTCTATGCCTTCATCCAGCCTCCACTATTCCCGGAACTCTTCGCACAAACCCACCGCCGGGGATCTTTCGGGCTAAAAAAATCTCGGAACAAGGAAAAACAAGGGCGTTGGAGCTCTCCGCCTTCCCCGCCCGACCAGGAGCAATTGACGCTTGACTTGCAGCCATAAGGGTTTTCACCCATAGATAAACCGTGAAAAGACGGCGCCCTCTCGCCCCAGCCACAAGGCGGCGGGAGCTTGAAGAGTCACTTCAGAAAAGCCCGCATCACCCTGGGATCCGTTGCGACCCGGTGATGGAATTTATCTTGACTTCCTAAGTTCTTTTTTGGTTCACTCATCGGAAATCGCCTCTTCATTCAGTGCTTCAGTACCTGGATGCGATAAAGGATCAAAAACCTCGTGATGGATGTTTCCTCTCTCTCAGCACTGAGTCCTGAGGGAATCAATTCGTTGTCGGATTTGTGACTCGAAGGATTTGACGAACCTCCGGAGAGGAGGTCATGCCGTGGAAAAAACCTCCAAATTGCTCTTATCGAGCTTCTGACGGGGGAGTTCCCCGCCAGAAGCCGGCATACAACCTTTTGATCGTCTCCCTAACCCCGAAACAGAGAGCGGAATCGAATGAGCACGCTCTACAATCTCAAAAAGAAACCTTTTCCAAGAGTGTAGGTGAACCTGGCAAAAACCAAAAGATAGGGGACCCTTCAGAGTCCTGTTCCTCAAAGGGGTGGGACCGGAAGCCGGCTCGGCGCGAAGCAGTGCAGTTGCGGCGGCCGGAGGTCTTCAACGCACACCATCATGAAAGGGGGGTACTTGTATGACGGCTTATACTGGAAAGGACCGTATTCTGGCGGCGTGGAAAGGGGAAGCAACGGACAGGGTCCCTTTTAATGTGGACATCGGACCGCATTATACCGCAGTTTTGAATATGACCCCGAACGACTACTTCGGAAACATAGAAAGAGCAATAGACGTTCAGGTAAAATCGGTCGGGGATTTTGCCTCGGATATCATTACCGTGCCACAAAACATTTTCGCCTGGTTTTCACTCAAATCACTCTACCGTCACACCACCAAGCCGGAGGAGGTGCAGGATTCCTCGGTGAAAAGTGGGAAGGACCTGGAAGACCTGAAACCCGTGCCGGCGTCGGAGATTGAAGGGTTGAAGCTTTTAAAGGAATCATGCCGCAAGATCAGTGAACTCGCCCCCAATCACGCTTCGCGGGTTGCGGTGTCTGGCCCCATCCTGGAGGCGGTGCGTCTGACCGGTTTGGAAGATTGGATTGTCGCTGCCAACGAAGATCCGGATTTCATTCATCAGGAGATGCGCCTGACCACTGATGCCAGCAAGGATCGCGCTTTGGACGTTGTCAAAAATTCGGAGGCATTGGTGGTAGTCATGGCTGATACCTTTGCCAGCATCAGCAATATCTCGCCCAAGATCTATCGAGAGTTCGTGTTCCCCTACGAAAAGGAAATTTTTGAGGCTCTGCAGGAATCCTCTGCCGGCTCAAAGATCATCGGGCTTCATATCTGTGGCTTTATCGATCCCATCATGGAAGACCTGGCCCAATTGCCCGTGGATTGGATTGAGCTGGATGGTCCATCCTCGTTAAAAAAGCTATTTGAGGCCACGAAAGGAAAGATGGTTATCCGCGGAAACATCGGGGGAGAAATCTTTTCGGAGGGGACCAGGGAGCAGATCCATGAGGCCGTCAGGAAGTGCGTGGAGACGGCTTCAGGAAGCAAAAAATACGTGCTGTCCACAGGCTGTCAGATACCCCTGAATGCGCCACTGGAGCAGGTCAGACACTTCATTGATGCCGCGCTGCAACACGGAGCGCAAAGCTGAGAACACATTTACAATTGCAGGTGAGATGGGGAGGGGTTGGCCTCGGCAACGGGAGCTCGTGCACCGAAGCGAATCGGGAAATCCATAGGATCTGAGGTCTACAGGACAGGAATTGGATGCTTAGAGCTTTAAATTGCGGTTGGATAGAAAGAGACGGTGAAGAGCATGCTCGAGGAATTATCTCGGATGGTGAAGGAAGGGAAACGGGTAAAAGCGAAAGAACTGACCCAGGAGGCCCTGGATGCGGGATTAGAGCCCACAGTCATTATGAATGAGGGCCTCATCACGGGGATGACCGCGGTCGGGGAGCTTTTTGGCAAAGGCGAGGTATATCTGCCCGAGGTGATCATGTCTTCAAGGGCCATGAAGGAAAGCCTGGAATTGATTCTGCCCATTTTCAGTCAAGGCCGGTACCATTACATCGGCAAGGTGGCGCTGGGGACCGTCAAAGACGATATTCACGACATCGGCAGAAGAATCGTGGAAGCTGTTTTTACCGGTTCAGGCTTTGAAGTCATGGATCTCGGGGTGGACGTGCCGGCGGAGAAGTTCGCTCAGGCTGTGGAACAGGGGGCGCAGGTCGTAGGGATGTCTGCGCTCATCGGTCCAACCATGCAGAATATGAAGCTTACCATTGAGACCCTTGAAAAAGCGGGGTTGAGATCAAAAGTCAAAATCATTGTTGGAGGTGCGATTATCACCCAGCAATACGCGGACAAGATCGGGGCGGATGCCTACGGCCGGGACGCCTTTGATGGGGTCAATAAAGTAAGGAAGCTTCTTTCGTCGTAACCTGAACTTGACGGCAAGTTGGAAAAAATCGTTTCTTAGGCGCTCCCTGCGCCACCGGTTGAGCTGGAAACCAATTCATGCCCCTGATTACTCCCGGCGGTGATCTAGCCATCATGGGAACCCGATTCGTTCCAAACCGCCGACAAGAGGTCGCTTGACCGGAAGTGGAAAAGCAGCGGCTTGCCGAGGCTTTTCCGAAGAAGTCCCAATCCGTGCGTTGGGCCGCGGCACAGGGTTCGTTCTCATGCCTTTTTGGAGTATTGACATCGGTGGAAAGCCGTGCTAGCCGAAGATAAGAATAGGTACCACGGGGTTCTCTTCGACAGGCCGTTTCCTTTTTCCGGAAAGAGAAAAGGGGGAATAAGCCTGGAGGAGATCGTTTAAGCGTAACACGCCAAGGGTGATAGGAGGAGAAAATGGACGGTAAGAAATTCATGTATGTGGCGGCTATCCTGCTCAGCCTGATCTTTGCAACTTACTTCTCCGCTAACGCGGCAGCGGCGGCTTCACCAACGGAGAAACTGCCGAAGGTTGCATGGAAATTTCAATCCTGTTGGGGACCTTTAGAAAAAGTGCCGGGTACGGAATTTGAAACCGGGCATGGCCATTATGTAAGGATCATAGAGAGAATTAAAGAACGGACCGAGGGCAGATTCGCAATCAAGGTTTTCAACTCGGGCGAGCTATTCCATCCTATGGAAACCCTTGATGGGGCGAGCAGAGGCTCGGTGGAAAGCGCAGGGCTTTATGGCGCGTATTATACGGGTACGATTCCCGAGGCGTTTTTCGAGGGGACTTTTCCATTTGCGGTAAAGAACTACGAAATGATTGAGGATCTGGTGAACAACACCGAATATAAAAAAATAATCCGGGAGACCTATGCGAAACACAATATATTCTTCGTAGGGCATATTAATTCGGGCCTGGACGGTTTTATCAGCAATTTCGAAATCAATAGGATCAATGACATTAAAGGCCATAAAATAAGAGGTGCAGGGCCTAAGGCAAAAATGATCGAGAAATTGGGAGGCTCCGCTGTTCCCACTTCGGGAGCGGAGATCTACATGGCTCTTCAAAGGGGTACGGTAGATGCAGCCTGGTACCCGTATTTCGGCGCCATGTACGAAAAATGGTATGAGGTGGCAAAATATTTGGTTTGGCCGGGTCTGACCCAGAACGCGATTAATGTCCTCGTGAATATGAATGCATGGAATAAGCTGCCCAAGACGTATCAAGACATTCTTCTTGAAGAAGTGGACAAGGAATTTAAATACTCTCTTTATAAGAAAGGACCGGCCGTGGATAAATGGACGCACAAGGGAGCAGCCGAGAAAGGTATGAAAAACATATACCTCACGACGGAAGAATGGAGTAAATTTCCGGAAGCACTTTGGCCTATTTATGAAAATGTTGCGAAAAAGAGTGACAATTGCTTAAAATTACTTAAAATCCACAAAGAAATTGCGGAGAAATATAGAGACAAACTCCCCCTGTATTGTAAAGAAAACATGGAGTGAAACTTTCTTCAATAGGAAAGGGGGTAAAATTAAAGAGCGTCGGTTCGCCCGGAGAATCGATTTCTAGTTTTAGCTTATCTCAACTTTTCCAAGAACGATCCTCCGGGCGCGGATGCTTTAGTTTTACTAATCTTCGAAGCAGGTAAAAGGAACTGGCCGCACGGTGATTTAATGTAAACGCCCTCCGTATTGGCTTGGGATAAGAAGCAACGGATGAAAACGACGCAGAGGCCGAAATGAAAGTTTTGATGAAATTTACCGATGTTGTCGATCATGTGAGCGAGTGGTGTGGTAAGATATTCAGCTTTATCATTGTGCTTATGATGATTGTGCTCGTTTACGATGTTTTCATGCGTTATTTCCTGAACAAACCTACCTCCTGGGGAATGGAGTTGACCACGTTCTTTCAGGCCGGTGTCCTTTTCCTGGGAGGCGGCTACTCTCTTCTTCACGGGGGACATGTAAAAGTCGATATTGCTTACAGCAGGTGGTCCGCTAGAAAAAAAGCGATCGTCGATCTCATCACCTATCTTTTTCTCTTTGCGCTTTCGGTTGTATTGGTGTGGTATGGCGGCAAAACTGCCTGGTCCTCTTTTATCCAACATAAAGTCAGCACCAGCGCCTGGTCGCCACCTCTGTGGCCAATTTACCTCCTCGTTCCTGTGGGGGGCTTCCTTCTTGGACTTCAGTGCCTGGTGAAATGGATGAGGGATTTGGTCACGGCAATTACAGGAAAAAATCTACTAGAAAGCAGAGTCGTCAGCGGTGAAGGCGGATTGAGGGGCTGATCGATGGGAGCCCCTGCCTGCAAGAAGAAAGGAATAGCCCTATGGAACCGTGGTTGCTCACGCTTGTTCTTTTCGGCGCACTCGTTATCCTGATTATTCTGGGTTTACCAATCGCTTTTACCCTGGCCGGCCTGGGGATTTTTTTCACCCTCCTGCTTTGGGGCCCTAGTGGGCTGTTCATGATCACCTCGAAAGCTTATTCCACCGGGGTCAATTTTGTGCTCGTGGCGGTTCCTCTCTTCATATTCATGGCCAACATGCTCGAGTGCTCGGGATTGGCCAGTGATCTGTACAACATGATCTACCGCTGGCTGCAAGGGATCCCCGGCGGATTGGCTTCGGGCACAGTCGTGATTTGTGCAATTTTTGCGGCTATGTGCGGGATCAGCGGCGCGGCTACCGTGACAATGGGCCTGATCGCCATACCGGCAATGCTGAGCCGGATGTATGACAAGCGTTTGGTCACAGGAACGATCTCCGCCGGCGGCGCATTGGGTATCCTTATTCCACCCAGCATTATCGCTATTATCTACGGTTCCCTGACAGGGGCGTCAATTGGAATGTTGTTCATGGGCGGGCTGATCCCCGGCATCATCTTGGCGATGATTTTCATTCTGTACATCAGTATAAGAGCCCTTCTCCAACCTGAACTTGCCCCAAAAGGGCAGGAAAAATTCACCTTGGCGGAGAAGATGAGCTCCCTAATTCATGTCATAGGCCCTATATTTCTTATTCTGCTCGTCCTTGGAACCATCTATTTTGGGGTGTGCACCCCAACGGAGGCTGCGGCAATCGGAGCCTTCGGAGCCTTGATCATCGCCGCCATACACGGAAAGCTGACCTGGGAAAACCTGAAAGCCGCCTCCTTGAGGTCCCTCAATGTGAGTTGCATGTGTCTCTGGATTGTCTTTGGCGCTTCGTGCTTCTCAGCGGTTTATACCATCGGGGGGGCTTCCGAATTTATGCTCAGCCTTGTGGAAGGACTGCCCCTTCCCCCCCTGGCGATGATCATGATTATGCAATTAATCTATATCATCCTGGGCATGTTCATGGACCCGGCGGGGATGGTTACGATAACCGCTCCCGTATTTGTTCCGATCGTCATGAAATTGGGCTTTGATCCGGTATGGTTCGGCGTCCTGTTCATCATCAACTCTGAGATGGCATACATTACGCCTCCCTTTGGATTCAACTTGTTCTACATGAAAGCGATTGTTCCCCCGGAGATTACCATGGTTGATATCTACCGCTCGGTTGTTCCCTTTACCTTGTTGCAATTCCTCTGCCTGGTTCTGGTGATGTTTGTCCCGGAAATCGCCATGTGGCTTCCCAACACCATGATCGGAAAGTAAAATTCTAATGGATTTTTCGCCCGCGCAACCGGGCCGGCTTTTCTTTGAAATTTTAAGGGGACGGTCGTCACTCGCCCTTGAATAGCGGCTCTCTCTTTTCCAGAAAAGCCCTGGCCCCCTCCTTGTGATCCTCGGTTTGGAAGAGCAAACTCAAGGCGTAGCCGTGGTACTCCCCAAGTGCGGCCACATTGTAGTCAAGCCCTTTCCGCACCGCCTCCTTCACCATTCGGACCGCCAGCGGGGGATTCCCGGCGATTCTGGCGGCAAGGTCCATGGCCGCCGGCTCCAGCTCATCGTGGGGAACCACCTTGCTCACAAGGCCGATGCGCATCGCCTCCCGGGCGTCGATGATGTCCCCTGTGTACAGGAGCTCATAGGCCTTGGAAAGCCCGACAATCAGAGGGAGGCAGTAAAAGCCTCCGATGTCGGGAATGAGCCCCCTTTTCACGAAGATTTCACCGAAACGGGCCCTTTCCGACGCGATCCGGATATCACACATGAGGGCAAGGTCCATTCCCCATCCCACGGCCGGCCCGTTGACCGCGGCGATCGTGGGTTTGCTGAAATGAAGCAGAGCCTCAGCCAGAGGGGTGGGCGCAGGCTTGATCCTGACCTTCCATTTCTCGGCCCGTTCCCGCGAGGTCTCCGGGTCAGTCATCACCTGTTTCACGTCGTCCCCCGAGCAGAAAGCACGGCCTCTGCCCGTGATGATCAGGACCCTGGCCTCCCGGTCCTGATCCGTTCTCTTCAGGGCATCCTCCAACTCTGCGTACGAGTTCATGGTCAAAGCGTTCATTGCGTCGGGCCGGTTCAGGGTGATGGTGGCCACGTGGCGGTCCAGGCGGTAGACGATGTCCTGATACTCCATTTCATCCTCCTTACAGTGTGTCGCTCTTTTCTTTGAATCTGAGCCCCGAGCAAAACCCCTGGTCCTGCCAGGAGCAAGGCATGACGATTTTCAGGGGTGTCTCCATAAGCAAGCCCGTGCTGATGGGGTCCTTCGTGGACAGGAATACCGCTCTGAAGCGTGAAACAAAAGCAAAAAGGAGTCAAGGGATTTCTTCATTTGCCTTCGCCAGGACACTGTTCCGGCTTGTTGGAGCAAAGCGGAAATCCCGTTTTTGTGTGGGTGCGGCGAGTTTCATTAATGGGGACTTGTGTCGAAGCTTGAATTGTGAAAATATCTTGCAGAGGGTGTTGGTCTTTAGAGATTTGTTGAACGGAAAGGATCAGTCTTCCAATTGGGGAATTCTCTTTCATGTTCCTTCCCACCACAGGTGAAGAGATAAAGAAGCTCGGATGGAAAAAACTGGACGTTGTCCTCATAACCGGGGATTCTTACATTGACTCTCCCCATATGGGGGTCACCCTTGTGGGCAAGGTGCTTCTCAAAGCCGGATACAGAGTCGGTATCGTTGCCCAGCCTGATATTCACACCGACAGGGACATTAAACGGTTGGGGGAACCGGAACTCTTTTGGGGGGTTACTTCGGGCTCCGTGGATTCCATGATATCCAACTATACCGTATCCATGAAACCACGGAATAAGGATGATTTCACGCCCGGCGGCTTGAATACCAGGCGGCCGGACCGGGCGGTCATCGTCTACAGCAATCTCATCCGGAGACACTTCAGTGGCACGGTGCCGATTGTGCTCGGTGGAATCGAGGCGAGCCTGCGCCGCATTTCACACTACGATTACTGGTCCGATTCTGTGAGGCGCTCGATTCTTTTTGATGCGAAAGGAGACATTCTTGTCCATGGAATGGGAGAGAGGACCGTCCTTGAACTGGCCGAAAGGCTTCGGAGAAACGAACCGGTAACGGAACTCAGGGGGATCTGTTACATCAGCCGGATGGCCCCGCCTTCCGGCGTGGAGCTTCCCTGCCATTCAGAAGTGTTGCGGGATAAGCAAAAATTCATTGAAATGTTCAATATCTTCTTTGAAAACAGCGATCCCCTTTCGGCGAGAACACTCTATCAGAGGCAGGATACACGCTACCTGGTTCAGAATCCGCCGCAGTTCCCTTCGGAAAGTGAAGAGCTGGACGAAATCTTTGAGTTGCCCTATGCCCACGATGTTCACCCATACTATAAATCCATGGGGCATGTCCGTGCCCTGGAAACCATAAAATTCTCCATCACCACCCACTGGGGGTGTTACGGCGAGTGCCGCTTCTGCGCCATCGCGGTCCATCAGGGGAGAAGGCTCAGTGAGCGCACAGAAGCGTCTATCTTGAGGGAGGCTGTGGCCCTGTCAAAACGGCCGGACTTCAAAGGGTTCATATTCAATGTGGGCGGACCCACGGCAAATATGTACGGGATCGAGTGTGAAAGGAAAAAGAAGAAAGGTGCATGTACGGACAAGCACTGCCTTTTTCCTGCTCCATGCAAGCACCTGCCGATAAGCCATTTCCGGCAGATTCAATTGCTGAAAAAGCTGCGAAAGATCCCGGGCGTCAAGGAAGTCTTCATCGGCTCAGGCATCCGCCATGATCTTGTGCTGGCCGATAAAAAATGGGGCTATCCCTATCTGGAGGAGGTTGTGAGGCATCATACCTCCGGGCAATTGAAGGTGGCACCGGAGCATTGTGTAGACAGGATAACGAATATCATGGGGAAACCCGGGCCTGAATCTCTTAAAGCTTTCAAACACATGTTTGACACCCTTACGAAGAAGGCGGGGAAAAAACAATTCCTGACGTACTACTTCATTGCGGCCCATCCGGCTTGCGTCCTGGAGGACATGATCAGCCTCAGGAATTTCGTGAAAAAAGAGTTAGGAGTCGCGCCCGAGCAGGTGCAGATTTTTACTCCTTCGCCTTCAACCTACTCGACCTTGATGTACTACATTGAAATGGATCCCTTTACCGGTGAGCCCCTGTTTGTGGAAAAGGACCGCAAGAAAAGAGAAAAACAGAAGAAAGTCTTGATTTCCTGATTTAGGATGAGCGTGAGGTTAAAGCACTGGTGACCATTCGCGAGGAATGCCCCGAGGAGACCGATGCGATTCGTACCGTGAATCAAAAGGGGGTTTGGTGAGCCTCAAGAGAGGGCCAGCTTTTGGATGCCTTCAGGACAAACGGTGGTGTGTTGTCCCCCCTGTTTGCAACCTTAAATGTTTATGGATAGCATGATGAATGATTCAGACAAAGGGACAGAAACGCTCAAGGAATTTCGGGATTTTTTTGGCTTTATACAGAACCTGTGGGGGCTTTTGGCAGGGGTGTCTGTTTTCTTTCCCCTTTCCAATACCCTTATGAAACTCATCCCTATAGGCCATTTTTATGACGAGCCTCCTGGTTCAGGCGCATTCCAGTATTTATCCTCTGAATTGGTCACGTCTATTGCCACGCTGATCACCGTATTTGTCGTCTTGTCAACGTTCAGTAGGCGCCACACTTACAAGGCTCAGGAATACCGCACAATAAAGCGTCAAGCCTGGATTTCTTTCATCCTGGGGATTGGATCCCTTGTGGTCTATCTGGCAACAAATTTTGGAATATATGCAATGTTCTATGGGCCTTTCGAGATATGGGGCGGGGACCCTCGGAGATTGATCGGTGATGTTTTCTTGCTGTTCACGTACGGTAGTTTCTTTGCCCTTGTCACGAGGGCATTTATGCTTTTGGGAATGGCAGAATTCTATAGAATGAGGGACAACCTGGTCTAACCCATCAATGCGGCCCCAGGTGAGCAAATCTCCGTTGAAATTTCGGACGGTTTCAATTAGAATCTTCAATCATTTCATTTCGTTAAGATCGTACCTGGATCTTATAGAGAAATAAGGCTCTTCTATCCATTGGAAGATTGTATGCCTCCAAAACGCCTGAATAACCAGCCTCTCCGGTATAGAATAACCCATGAGTTTCAACCCGGCGTGCTGCTGCCGGGGCTTTCCGCAGGCCTGATCAACGGCGTTTTGGTGATCATGTGCGAGATCTCCTTTGCCGCGATGATTTTCTCGGGGGATCTCTCCGTTTATCTCCCTAGAGGGATTGGTCTCACCCTGTTTGGCGGTTTCCTCATCGGCATCGTCATAGCGGTCAAAAGTTCCTATCCAGGCACCGTGGGCCTCGTTCAGGATGGCCCCGCAGCTATCCTGGCACTGGCGGCAGCCTCCATTGCCTTGGACATGCCTATTTCTTCCGGGCCGGAGGCCCTGTTTTTAACCATCGTCGCTGCCATCGGACTTTCCACCTTCATCACAGGGGGCCTGTTCATTCTCATTGGCCGGTTGAAGCTGGGGAATTTTATCCGGTTTGTCCCTTACCCGGTGGTAGGTGGTTTCCTGGCGGGCATTGGCTGGCTTCTGCTGCAGGCCGGCATCGGCGTGATGACGGACAGGTCTCTCGGTCTCTCACAAGTACCGTACCTTTTTCAGTCCTATGTTTTGATCAAGTGGCTGCCGGGACTCGTCCTCGCCGGGATTCTGCTCTTCATCTGCCAACGATACAAGCACTATCTGTTTATGCCGGGAACGTTTCTGGTAGCCATTTTACTCTTTTACCTCATTTTGGTGTTCACAGGGACTTCGATGGCCAGGGCAAGCACAGATGGCTGGTTCCTGGGGCCTTTCCCCAAAGGCGCGCTCTGGCGACCCTTCTCACTCTCTTCGCTGTCGCTGGTGGACTGGAAGGCGGTCTTCACTCAGATTAGCAGCGCGGGGACCATCTTCTTTATCAGCTTCGTTTCCCTTTTACTCTACGTTAGCGGATTCGACATCATTGTCCGTCGAGATATCGACTTGAATCATGAATTAAATTCGACCGGTTTAGCCAACGTCCTGGCCAGTCTGGGGGGAAGTCCAACGGGTTATATGGGACTGAGCATGTCGGTACTTGGCCACAAGATGGGATCAAGGAGCCGCTTGGTGGGTCTCACTTCAGCTGCTCTCTGCGGTGCCGCCCTCTTTTTTGGCGCCTCGGCCCTCTCCTATTTCCCGAAGCCTGTGGCTGGTTGTATGCTTCTCTTCATTGGATTGGACTTCCTGTACACTTGGGTTGTCCAAGGATGGGTTAAGCTGCCTAAAATAGACTACCTCCTCGTGCTCCTGATCTTGATTTTCATCGGGATTTTCGGCTTCTTGCCGGGGGTGGGCGCAGGTGTGGTTATCGCCGCGATGATCTTCATTGTCCAATACAGTCGCATTGACGTGGTCAAATATGAGCTTACAGGGCAGAACTCTCAAAGCAAAAAGGAGCGCGCGGCACCCTTTCGGTGGTTGTTGAGGCAAAGGGGAGATCAGATCCACATCCTCAGACTCCACGGGTTTCTCTTTTTCGGCACGGCAAACAACCTCTACACCCGTGTCCGCCACCGGGCTTACGATCCCGGCCTTCCGCCCCTGCGTTTTCTTGTCCTCGATTTTACACTGGTCAGCGGGCTGGATTCTTCGGCTCTGAATAGTTATCAAAGGATGCGACAGTTGGCGGAGACACGTCACTTTACCCTGGTATTCACACATCTTTCATCCCAAATTCTGCATCAAATGGAGGAGGCGGATTTGGGGCAGGAAGTCGATTCCGTGATTCGCATTTTCCAGGACCTGGATCACGCCGTGGAATGGTGCGAGGACCAGATCCTGATCGCCGAAGGTGCAGTCTCCAGGGAAAGGGACCTCCAACAAACGGGAGAGCGAGAAGCCATTCTGGAAGCCACCTTTGATGAGATGATGGCGTCTCTCCGGCAGCAGGAGGCCTTTGAGATGCTCATCCATAAAATGGAGAGGTATCTTGAACGAAGAGAAATCCCAGACGGGGAATACCTGGTACGAGAGGGGGAGCCTGTAGCCGGCGTTTATCTCCTTGAGTTCGGTGAAGCGGCTGCATATCTCGAGGAGGGGGAGAACACAAAAGTGAGGCTTAGGGCCGTCGGCCAGGGGGATGTCACAGGAGAGCTGAGTCTCTACGGTGAGCACCTGGCGAGCGCTTCTGTCATGACGAATCGGCGGAGTATTATTCATTTTCTCTCGAGGGAAAAATTCAAGGAGATGGAAGAAAAGGATCCTGAGTTGTCGGCTGAATTTCACAAATGGATCGCCAGGATTTTGGCGATGAGATCGGAATCTGCCGCGAATCTCCGGAGGCATGGAATGCGAGAGCCGTCTTGATTTTGCCAGCGCCCGGCCATGAACTCTCCCTCCCCGCTCAGAACGCTGGATCTTCGACAGGGGAGAGGAACAGGCGAACCGGAAACCGCAGACGGATAGGGGGAACAGGACGATGAAGCTTCGAACACAACTCATCCTTTCCTACCTTTGTATCATTGTTTTGATCCTATGTGGCATGGTGGTCATTGTCAATGTGACCCTGGAAAACCTTAGGGGACGAGACCTCTCTGCCGCCGAAGAAGCCATAGAAGGGATCACCGCCGCCAACTATCTTCTCTCGGAGAAGATTTTGACGGCATACGGGGAAAGGATCGTGCGCATCAAGGCGGATAGTGTGGCGAAAGAACTATCGCTGTTGGTGGGGGGAAGAACAACCTATGATTATCCTTCTCTCCGCAAAAAAGATGATTTGAGGCGGATAGCCACCCAAGATATCCTGACGTGGGATGGCGTGGCGGGATACGTGGACGTCTTGGATAACAGGGGCGTTTCCGTGTGGCATCCAAACAGAGAAGTGGAGGGTCGCAATTTTGGTGAGTGGAAACAGGAGTTTCCTGAAATGTGGAACCTGGTGGTCCGATCGTTCACGGAAAAAGAGGTGAGAGGGTACTATTCCTTTATTGATCGGAACAACGAGGTGAAAAAAAAATACCTGACCCTGGTGCAGGTGCCGGATACCCCTTTTATCGTCTGTGCCGTGGTCAACATTGATCAATACTTCCTGCCTGTTCATCATCGGATCGAGAAGGCGGGGCAGGAACAGATGAAGAAGGCGGACGACTCCATAAGGGAGTCCTCCGAAACGGCGAAAAACCATTTTCGAAAAACGATTTTCATCTCGGGATTGGTGGCCCTGGCCATCGGGATACTCTTTGGGCTCTGGTTCTCAACCTCCATTTCGCGGCCCATTTTGAGACTTCGCGATGGGGTCACCGAGATCGGTAAAGGCAATTTTTCAGCGCAGGCAAAGGAAAAGGGGAGCACGGAGACGGTCCAACTGGCCAAGTCTTTCAATCTTATGGGCAAACAACTCGTTGATTACATGGAAAACCTGAAAAGGGAGACCGCCGCCAGGCAGGCGGTGGAGAGCGAGGTTAAGATCGCCCGCCAGATCCAGGAATCGCTCGTGCCCCGAACTTTCCCGCCTTTCCCTCACAGAAGGGAATTCAGCCTCCATGCCATAAACGTCCCTGCCAGGGAGGTGGGGGGAGACTTCTACGACTTCTTCTTTATTGATCGGGATCGCCTTGCCATGTTGATTGCCGATGTCTCCGGTAAGGGTATACCGGCAGCCCTGTTCATGGCCGTATCACGAACGCTCCTCAAAAACATCTGCACCGGCGAGGACAACCCGGCCGTGGCTCTCGAGAAGGCCAACTCTGTGCTTTGCCAGGACAATGATGCCTGTATGTTCGTCACCCTCTTTCTCGCTTACTACGACGTGAAAACCGGTGGTCTCGTCTATGCCAACGGGGGACACAACGGGGTATTGCTCTTAAAACCGGATGGTTCCTGCGAATCCTTTGGTTTACTGAGGGACATGGCCCTGGGGATTCAGGAGGATCATCCATACAAGCAGGGAGAAAGGGTTCTTAAGAAGGGAGAAGCCCTTGTTTTCTACACCGATGGTGTCACGGAGGCCTCATCCCCTCGTAAGGAATTATTCGGGGGGGCGAGATTCGAGCACCTCCTGAAGCAATCAAGCGACCGATCCGTTGAGGTCATTTGCCATGAGATCGTTTCAGCATTGGGGGATTTTCAGAAGGGGAATCAGTTTGATGACATCACGCTGATGATTCTCAGAAGGGAGATGGATGGGGCATATGTTTGAATGTCGAGAGATTGAGGAATTTGATGTCAAATGGCTCTGTTTTGAGGGGCGCATTGATGCGACGAGCGCAACGGAAATCGAAAAAAGCCTCAATGACCTGATGCTTGCGGGGGAACGGGTCATTGGGGCTGATTTCGAGAATGTCAACTATATCAGCAGTGCCGGGCTTCGTGTCTTTATGAGGGCACAGAAACAGCTTGGCAGGGTGGGGGGTGAAATTGTTCTAACCGCTCTGTCCCCCTCTGTTTTGGACATATTCAAAATGACGGGATTGGATCAACTCTTTCGTATTGCGGAGACCCGAAAAGAGGCGGGAGACGTCATCGGGGCAACTACCGAGATCGCTGAAACCCTCTCAGCGGAATTCAATGGGATAGATATTGGATATGTGAAGAGAGAAGGTGTTCGGGGCACCTTCCGCATTTTTGGCGATCAGCGAAAACTGAACGATGCCGGCTATACCGACAAAGATGTGGTGAAGATCGATTCCAAGAAAATCATATTTGGCGTGGGTTTGGGGACCCTGGGCGACCGATACGAGCACTTCAGAGACCATTTCGGGGAGACGATGATCATCAACAGAAATATCTTCTTCTATCCGGCCGTGAAGAACCCCGCGGTCGATTTCATGTTGTGTACCGAAGAACAATCGGCTATCGAATACAAGTTCCTGCACGGTTTTGGCTTTAACGGCACGTTTCAGTATATCCTCTCCTTCGAGTCCAAGAAAGGGTTTGTGGAACTGGTCGATCTGGTAAAGGCCTTGCTCCAGGTCTCCAAAACGGACTTGCTGGGATTTGTGATCCTTGGGGAAAGCAAAGGGGTTTGGGGGATGCACCTTAAAAAAGTTCCCATTGCGGAAAACCGGCCGGAAAACGGAAAGCCTATCTTTGACAGGGAAAACTTCTCCGATTGGCTCAATTTTCCGGTGGAACCGACGGATGTCAACCATGTGGTTGCCTGCACAGGGATCGCTGTGCGGGACAAGGAGAGGGCCTCACCCGATGTGAAGAACGTGATGGCGGCGGAGGGCGGCTTTCATGTTCATGGCGGGATCTTTTCCAAGTCGCCCCTGAGCAAGAAGATCGACCACTTTGAGGGCGAACTGGATCGGGTACTGATGGAGATGGAGGTGTACAAGGTGCAACACCTGCTGGGTAAAACACGGTTCGGCAGCGGAATGGCCGGCATCGTCGAGTTGGAAGGTTGATTCATGGAACTCTGGATCGGCGCATTGAATCTTGGCTTCCTTTACGCCTTTCTGACCATGGGTGTATTCATCACGTTTCGGATCAATAACTTTCCGGATATTACCGTGGACGGAAGCTTCACCACCGGCGCAGCCGTAACAGCGGTCCTGCTGGTATCCGGTATGAATCCGTTTCTCGCCCTGTCGGCCGCCTTTTTCATCGGTGCCCTTGCCGGGTGCATAACGGCCCTCATCCACACCCGGCTGAACATCAACGGCCTGTTGGCCGGCATCCTGGTCATGACAGGACTCTATTCCATCAACCTCCACATCATGGGCAGATCAAATATCCCCCTTCTCAATGAGACCACGTTTTTCTCCTATCTTACCCGGATCAATCCCGGGTGGCACACCGAAGTCTGGACCTTGTTTTCCCTTGTACTGCTGATGGCTTTGTTCTGGTTTCTTGTTTCTCTCTTCTTCAAAACGGACCTGGGAATTTCCATGCGGGCGACCGGCAACAACCCAACCATGGCGGATGCCGCGGGTGTCAATACGGACGGCATGAAGATATTCGGCGTGGCCTTGGCCAATGGCCTGGTAGGTATTTCGGGCGGGCTCGTGGCGCAGTATCAGGGATTTGCCGACATCGGCATGGGGATCGGTACCATCGTGATCGGACTGGCGGCGGTGATTATCGGGGAGGCTGTCCTTAAAATGCGCTCCATGTATGCCGTTGTGTTGAGCGTCATTGTCGGCTCCATCATTTTCAGGCTGATGATCGCCTTTGCCCTCTACGTGGGGATGAATCCCATTGACCTGAAGCTTCTCACCGCCCTCTTCGTTCTTCTGACACTCATCGTTTCCAAGAGATTGAGTGTGGGTGAACGGAAGAGAAGCGTCTTTCCGAGGCGCCTGCCCCGTCTCCTTTCAGACAGGCGAGTGCAGCTGGGCCTGGCGGCCACGGTTTTGATCCTTATTTCTGCCATGATCTATAGAGGCCATGCACCCACCCTTCTCCCTTCTTCAAAAGGAAACAAAATAGGGTTCCTCCAGGTCAGCGATCATCCCCTCCTCAATGTCACCAGGGATAGTTTCGTTGAGGAGATGGCGCGGATTGGTTACAGGCAGGGCGAAAACTGCACCATCCTGCTTGAAAACGCAAACGGCGATCTGCCCACGGTGAATACGATCCTGGATAAGTTTCTTTACGAAGATGTAGACCTGGTGGTTCCCATTTCAACCGCCTGCACCCAGGCAACGGTCAACAAGATCAAGGACCGTCCCGTGGTTTTTGCCACGGTGGCAAATCCCTTTATCATCGGCGCGGGCAAATCGGAGACGGAGCACCTGCCCAATGTGACCGGCGTGTACGGCTGGGTGCCCATGGACAGGATGATGGCGGTCGCACGCAGGATCCTTCCCGGAAAAATCAAGGTGGGGGCCATATGGGATTCTGCACATGCCAACTCCGTCTTCAACGTGGAAAACCTCAAGAAGGCCGTGGATTCCTATGAGGATGTGACCTTTGTGGGTGCGACCATCACAAGTTCCTCGGAGGTTTACCAGGCGGCCATGTCTTTGGTGGACAAAGGGATCGACGCCTTTGTCCTCAGCCCTGACAACATCGTCTATTCCGCCTTCGAATCCGTGGTCAAGGCGTCTCGTGCAAAGAATATCCCCATATTTGTGAGCGATGTGGAAAGACTCCCTGACGGTGCTTTAGGCGCCCTCGGCTATGATTATAGCCTCAGCGGTATCCAGGCGGCCCGCCTTGTGGACCGCATCTTGAAGGGCGAAAATCCTAAGGATATCCCTTTTGAACGGTACAGCAGGATCACGTTTGGGTTTAACCTGCATGTGGCCAGGGAACTGGGCATCACCATACCCACGGACCTTCTGGCCAAGGCCACCAAGGTCTACGGTATGGGTCCGCGCGAGGGTGATCGAAAACCTCGCATCGGCATTGTTCAGTTTGCCATGGAGCCCAATGTGGCCCTCTGCAAGAAAGGGATCCTCAATGCGCTCGCACACCACGGTTATGTGGACGGGAAGAACATGGAGATCGTTTACAAGAATGCGCAGGCGGATTTCTCCATGATCAACTCCATCATACAGGACTTCGTGAGGAGAAAGGTGGATATCATTGTTCCCCTGTCCACGCCTTGCGTGCAATCCGCGGTACAGTTCGCCACGAACAGGAAGGATGTGACGGTGGTCTTCACATACATCTATGACCCTTACAGGATAGGGGCTGCCGAAAGCCCGACCGACCACCTTCCCAATATGACCGGAGTCTCCTGTGCCCCGCCCATTGAAAAGTTGCTCGACCTGATCAGGGAGAGTTGCCCGGACCGAAAAAAGGTGGGGATCGTCTGGAACAGCTCGGAGGCAAACTCCGAAGCGATTCTTCGCAGGGTGCGCCCTTATGCTTCCAGGATCGGTTTAGAGATTATTGAAGCCACGGTGACCGGCCCGTCGGAGGTCCTGGATGCCTCCAGGTCACTGGCGGCAAGGGGAGCCGAGGTGTTTCTGAACTCGGGCGACAACACCCTCAATGTGAGTTTCGACAGCTTTACGAAAGTCGCCGGCGAGAGCAAGGTCCCGGTCTTCTCCGTGGACTCGGAACTTACCGACAATGTCTTCATCATCCTGGGCCCCGATTATTACCAGACCGGGTACGAGGGGGGCGACACCCTCGGGCGGGTTCTGAAGGGTGAAGACCCGGCCCACATCCCCATCTCCCAGACGGAAAAGACGCTGTTCATCATCAACATGGATGTGGCCAGAAAGCACGGCTTCACGGTCGATGAGAAGCTTTTGAAACGGGCGGACAGGATCATTGACAGTCAACAACACGGTTCTTCAAAGGCGAAAGGTCGATAACCGGCTTTTTTTGGTGTTTCCAATTTCGCGCTTCGAATTTGCTGCGAACCTTTTCCTCATAGCCGTCGAACTCCGACCTTGCCGTGAGGACAATCGCTCCTATGATGAACCGAAGGGACCGCGAGGTGACGATGATAGAGATCGCAGGGCTTCATAAGACATTTAACCCCGGCACAACCAGTGAGGTCTACGCCTTGAGAGGTACGGACCTGCAAATCAAAAAAGGGGAGTTCGTCACGATCATTGGAACTAATGGCTCTGGAAAGTCAACGCTTCTGAATGCAGTGGCCGGTGCTTTTCTCCCGGACAGGGGCACAATCGAGATTGATGGGAAGGATGTGACTCGTGAGAAGGGTTTTAGGAGGGCCAAATCTATCTCAAGGGTATTTCAGAACCCTTATATGGGGACGGCGCACGATATGACCATCGCCGAGAATCTTCTCATGGCCATGCAAAGGGGGGAGAGACGCTATCCAAAAATGAGCCTTAACAGAGATCGTCTGAAATATTTTGAAGGAGAGGTGGCCCTTTTGGAGATGCAGCTTGAGAAGAGGTTGAGGGACGTCATCGGAACCCTCTCGGGCGGACAGCGCCAGGCCTTGACTTTGCTCATGGCCGTGATCAAATCTCCCAAGGTGCTTCTTCTGGATGAACATACCGCCGCTCTCGATCCCAAGTCCGCAGCCCAGGTGGTTGCGTTGACGAAGAGATTTATCGAGAAGGGGAAGCTCACGACGCTCATGGTGACACACAGCATGCACCAGGCCCTTGAATTGGGGAACCGCATCATCATGATGCATCAGGGGAGGATTATCGACGATATCGGCGAGAAGGAGAAAAGGCGTCTCACGGTTGATGACCTTCTGGAAAAATTTTCAGAAGTACGCAAGCGTGAAAAGTTGACCGACGATATTGTGGAGCAACTCCGGAGGGAATACCTTTAAACAGGGGAGGTCTTTGAATCCTTTGTGCCTGTCCAGCTTGACAGAAAAGGCTTTTTCTCTCTATACTCCGATGTTTAAAAGGGAATGCTTTTCGGCTCACCATTCCAGATAGAGGGGAATATGATGGAGATACATACCAAAAAGGAGAAAAATGCCACGGTTGTTTCGGTCAAAGGAAGATTGGATGCGGTCTCTTCCCCGGCGTTTGAAGAGGAGTTATCCGGGCTCATGGGCGAAGGAGGGAAACATTTGGTCATCGACTTCGCACAACTCGACTATATCAGCAGTGCCGGGCTTCGCGTGATTCTCGCAACGGCAAAAAAGTTAAAGGAAAAAGGGGGGAGGCTCTTCCTGTGTTCCCTTCAGGAGATGGTGAGAGAGGTCTTCGAGGTTTCAGGATTCAGCGCCATCATCCCCATCCACGAGTCCGTGGAATCCGCCCTCGGTCAGTTCTGATCACATGAGGTCCCAGGTGACCGTTTTCTCAGCTGTTCGGTGGCGCTAAGGCCCAATGGGACTATCATGCACGAAGATCGTCTGAGAGCGAGATGACTGAACATGAGTGCCATGAAACCGTCTTCAATACTGTACGGCGTCAGCGAGAAGCCTCCCCTGTGGATCACGCTGCTTCAGGGACTTCAACATGTGTGCAGTAGTTCCATCCTTCTGATTCTCCCCGTCATGACCGTGAGAGCGATCGGTGGAACCACTGAGCAGGCGGCTTTTCTCGTCAGCATGTCCATGGTTGCGGGAGGGATTGGGGTCATGGCTCAGGCATTGCATAAAGGCCCCGTCGGTTCCGGTTACCTTTGTCCCCAGCTCTGCGGCCCAGCCTACCTGTCGGCATCCATGCTGGCGGCTAAGACCGGCGGTTTGAGTCTTCTGTTTGGGATGACGTTTATTGCCGGGGCACTTGAGGCCCTTTTTTCACGGGTGGTGAAACGCTTGCGTTTTCTTTTTCCGGCTGAAGTTACGGGTTTCATCATCGCCATGGTTGGCATTACCGTAATTCGCTTTGCGGCTATGAATTTTTTGGGCTTAGACGGCGAAGACAGGTTCACGGAGCCCTCAGAACTCTTCGTCGGTTTCCTGACCCTGGGTCTTATGGTGGGCCTCAATGTATGGAGCAAGGGAAAACTCAAGATGTTCTGTGTTCTCGTTGGCATGGCCGTTGGTTATTTAGGAGCCTATATATTGGGGTTGATGAGTGAACCACAGCTTAGTGTAGTCAGGAACGCTCCCTTGCTATGGTTCCCCATCGCAATGCATCCCGGATGGTCCTTTCGTTCATATCTCGTCATGCCTTTCTTTATCGCCATGGTCTGTTCCGCCTTAAAAAGTGTGGGTGATCTGACCACCTGTCAGAAAATAAACGATGCGGAATGGAAACGCCCTGACATGGATAATATAAGCAAGGGCGTGCTGGCGAATTCGTTGGGATGCATGGCCGGAGGTCTATTGGGTGGCGTCGGTCAGTCCACCTCCTCTTCTAATGTAGGGCTTTCCATTGCAACCGGTACAACCAGCAGAATTATTGCTTTTGCCATGGGGCCTATCCTCGTGGCATTGGCCTTTTTCCCAAAAATCTCCAGCTTATTCGCCATCATGCCCAAGCCGATTATGGGGGCTACGCTGATCTTTGTGCTCAGTTTTATGTACATTGCTGGATTTCAAATCATCACGTCCAGGATGATTGATGCGAGAAAGACCTTTGTTGTAGGCATTTCACTCATACTTGGATTGTCCGTTGATATTCTACCGGGGGCGTATGAAGGAATTCACCCATGGATCAGCCCCATTTTCAGTTCCTCTCTCTCCCTTGCCGCTATAACGGCCTTGAGTTTGAACCTCATATTCCGCATAGGAATAGCCAAGAAGGTGAAATTGCAGCTCATGCCCGAAGTGGATTCATCGGAAAAGATCTTCGAATTTATGGAGAAAAACGGTGGTGCCTGGGGTGCAAGGAGAGAAGTGATCTCCAGAGCTGTGGGCGGAATGAACGAGCTCTTGGAAGCTGTGATTGAACATGGGCTGACTGAAGATGCAATCGATATGGATGTGAGTTTTGATGAGTTCAATCTTGATGTGGACATTCGTTACAGGGGTGAGCTGATAGAATTTCCGCAGCAAAGCCCCGACGTGGGGAAGGTGCTGGAAGAGAAAGAAGAGCAGCTCCGGTTCTCAGGCTTCTTGATGAGAAAATACGCGGATAAAATCACAGGCAGTAGAAAATCCGGTCTGACGCACATTCGGATGCATTTCGATCATTAAAAGAAATAAGTTCAGAGCCTCCACCAGACACCCGCAACGCACTCACAGGTTTCTTCACGTCCTGGAGTCCTTTGAGGGCCAAGTCATTTAAGGAAAGCCCGCCTTGGTTCTCCTCACCGTCACTTCTTCAGTGATGACCAGGAAACGGGCAGTACTTGCCGGTCATGGTTCCACATACTTGACAAACTCGGCCATTTCACCGTGGCCGAAGCCCATGGAACTGAGGAAGGACAGCAACCACCAGTCGTGCCAGCTGACCATGACACGAATACTGCAAGCTCCTTTTTCCCTGCACCCTTCCTCGAACGCTTGGATGAGCTTTCGACCGATGCCCTGCCGTCGGTAGTCCGGATCCACGCCAATCATGTCGAGGAGGAAACAACCTTCGGCCTGGTCCGGCGAATCGCCCATGCGCCCAAGGAGGAACCCGACGATCTGACCTCCAACCTCTGCCACATAGCTGATGTCCAGTTCTCCGCCGAGGTCACTCCTCGGGAGCGTGCTGTAGGTGACCGCACGGTCATTCCCGGTGATCTTCGTGTCTATGGCAAGAACACGCTCGATGTCCTCCACCTTCATTTCACGAACGAGGATCTCTTGGTTGTTTCTTTTTTCCATGACGAACCCTCCCTAAGAGAATCATGCCTGGGCTCAAAAAGTTCACCATTTCCCGTGGTCCCCCCCTGCGGGGATAGGCGGCTCTTTATGAAACCGCTCAGGGTAAAACGATACATCGCTTCCTTTTCTTCCCGCTTTCCCGGTGCTTATGTCCGGGGAAGGACAAGGCGTAAGCATGAAAGATTGGGCTCCGCTTTCCCGTATAGCTCTACCAGAGGGCTTTTTCGAACTATCAAGGATTCTCGGACAAAAGTAAAGGGAGAATTTTCCTGGATTTTCCCAGCGCTTCAATCGGAGAGGAAGAAAAGCGCACATGAAGCATCCGGCTCCTATGGATACAAGTGCCTTTTGTGGATCGGAAAACGGTTGACTTATATTTTCTTGGGCGTAAAATAGCAAACAAAGGGGAAGCAAGGTTTTGCTCGTCAGAAAAGGAGAGCAGGTGCTCCTCATTGGACTGTGCCCATCCGAAAAAGTGGGCAGGAGTGTTATTTTTCAATTCGGAAACGAAACATTTCCGAGCGGAAATGAAAGTAAGAAGTCACGTGCTTGGCGCTAAGCCATTGTGATGCAAAGCCATCGGGCGAAATTCTCCCGCCTCTTCGAGTCCACGTGAGACTTTCCTCTGAAAAGGCTCTTGGGTAATCCCAGCTTCTGCATATCTGCATCCAGCAGCGCAAACTATCCGCCTTCAAAGCGTCAGCACCCGGCTTTCATCTTTGCTTGTTGACATTTGATCAAGAGCCTTTTAGGCAGAGGGTCGAAACCCACAAACTATTCGCCCTCGCCGTAATCCTCTGCAGCTTGTTCAAGCATAGCGGATACCCGTGCTCGATGCGTGAAGGCTGCTGGAAGCGTCGTTCATGCATCCAAAGCGATGATTTTCGCCCTTCACTCGTGGAGTTGGCTCGACTTTTCGGCTTCAAGGTGAAGGAGGGCACTTTTATGCGTGGAACCCAAAAAATGGAGGGTTGTAGATGAGAATTTTCTAATTGAGATTTCGTCGGTTCAGGAAAGGAAGGATCAGCAAGTTCACTCAAACACCGCTAACCGAGGAGAAACATGAAATGAATATCTACGTTGGAAATTTGTCTTATGAAGTCACGGAGGAGGACCTGCAAAAAGCCTTTGGCGCTTATGGACAGGTGGAATCTGCGAAGATCATCAAGGACACGTACACCGGCAGATCAAAAGGATTCGGATTCGTCGAAATGCCTTCAAAAGCCGAGTCTCAAGCTGCAATTGACGGGCTGAACGGAAAAGAGTTGGCTGGGCGAACGCTTACAGTCAATAAAGCCCGGTCCCGCTCGGATTCACGGGGTGGCGGCAGAAGAGGGGGTGGAAGGTCTTTCTATTAAGAGGCGGGAGAAACCGTTCTAGCGTTGAGCGACCCCTGAATTGCCGGCGGAGCCGGCTTTCGTTGTAACAGTCGATTCAAGCAAGGCGGCGCAGACTTCACATTCTGCCCTCCTCTTTCTCGCCCTCAAACCATGCAGGTGCTCGAAGCAGAGCGCTGGTTCTCGCTCTTCGAGCCGGGGCAACAGACACCATAGGCCTCGGCGAAAGGTTTCTGCCCGATAACACGGCGAGATGAGCCGATGGTCCGGTACCCATGGAGCAAGGTTTCGACCATGCGGTCGTATCCTCTCATGAGGTTTTTTTTCAGAGAAAGGGGAAGGAAATGACCCGCTTCGGAAAAACGGACATTTTGTATAACGGGGTAAAAGCCTTCCGTTCTCGCCATCCTCAAATTCGCAGACTCAAGGGCATCCATTCCCTTTCTTTTCAGGATTTTAGGGTCTGGGCGTCGAGTTGGTTATTGATGGATTTCCTTAAAGGGCAGGGAATGCGCAGAGGGATTTGAATCATGGAGGTGGGAAGCGGATGGGGGCGGGTGAGTATTTACTGTGCAAAAACGTACCAGGCTTCCATCTCTTGCGTTGACATCGATTCTGAAGTTTTTCTTTATTTGCAATTCCATGTACGGATGAACAGCGCGAGAGTCACGACGATGACGAAGGGTTTCGATGACGTGACAGACAGGGAATTGCAAGCCTTCGATATGCTTATCGGTTCTGATATTTGCTTTTGGAATACCATGGTCCATTCCCTGAAGGGACTCATTCTCCGCGCCTTGAGAGCGGATGTTCACCTGGTGCTCATTGCCGATCCTGGGCGGATACCGTTCGAGCAGCTTGGCGAACACTTTGTTAAAAACCTGAATGGAAAAATGCTTCGATGGGCCGTAAGGCAACCTTACCCCATAGAGGGCGAAATCCTCAAGGTAAGCTCACTCCTCGATTAGCTGATTTCCGTCTGGTCGGGGCATGACGGGATTCCGCTGAGCGTTTTTCTCCGCGTGTTTTCCCCTGCCTGTCCGGTTTCGTTGCGGGGCGACGTACTAACTGTACGGCTCGGCGACAACCCTTGTGCGGCCTACGCCAAAAAGCAGCAAAATTTCGCATCCGACATTTAAAAGCGATGTTGCTCAATTCGTGTCATGTCCCAGAAACACGTTGGCGAAGTCCTTCATGTTCACCCTCCCCTTGCCCCTCCCACAAGCGGAGGGGAAGGACTGGGAATGACAAGATTTTCCTCTCCATTGGTGAGCAAGGGAGATTTGGGGCCGTATCTTTGCGGAAAAAACGTCAACTGCCTGAAAAAAGTTCATTCCTCTCCCCTGAACTCCCATCCCAATTCGAATCCCGCTGTCAGCAGGATCAAGCGCGCCTATCGGGAGCGTCAAGGTCGAACCAGTGGCCCTTCGGCTAAACCACGCCTGAGGCGCTTAAAACTCTGGGTGCTCGGGGTTTAAACAGCCGCTTGTAGCACGCGGGGAGTTGGGATGCGGAATCTTCGATGCCGTTCTCCGGGTTTTTTGTGGCTCTATAGCGTTGGCAGGAGGTCGTAACTTAAACGTCACACGGCATGAGCTTGTAGCTGCGCTATCCTTGCGATAACGAGACAAGACCGCCGGAGTATTGTGCCAACTCGCACCGATGAAAAGGGCAGAGCCATAAAGGCTCTGCCCTTTCTCTTCAAGAGTTCTCCATGCGCGTAAGAATCGTAATAACTTTGTCCTGGTCGAGCTTCCTAAAGCCCGTTCCCACTATTGGGGCGCCCGCATGGCGGGCCAGCGCAGGTTCACTTAGGCGGGATATCTGCCTTTATCGCTTCCATGACTATTTCCCACGCCGCCTCCTCCAAGATGTACCCGGCCGACAGGTTCTTTTTCAAGGACGCCTGAATTGCCCTGACATATTCCCCGTGGCTGGGGTAGAGCTCATGCAGCGTATCGTCGTCAAAAGGCTGATAGGTACCGTAGAGAACACAGAATGTCGCCCCCGAGTTAATCCCGCTGTTCAGGGCCGTCGGCACCTCGATTTCAGGCAGGCGGATGCCGCCGAGTGCGATGCCCAGTTCATCACGGGCAATGACCGGCGGGCTCTCTGACGCAAACTCGATTTTCGGGGCCGTTGGGGGTGCCTTGTGGTATTTCACCCAGCGGACCAAGTAGTCGTACTGCGCATTGATGACATAGTATCCCCTCACCCGGCTGTATGGGGGCAAATCGCAATCGGGAGGCCATACAGGGGCGCCAAAATCCCTGATCGCCAAGGGGTCGCGATAAACCGCACTCACGTAGCTGGAGTGCCCGCTTCCCGTCACTTCCCAGCTTCGGAAATTGTCGGAATCGGCCATGCGGCGACCCGGGCCAGATCGCAGGTCCGTCTCGGACAGGTACTGGAAAACCTTAACATCGAGGTCGGTCCGCAACCCGGAGCCTCCAACGAGAAGGTAAAACCCATCGACCACTCTGTGCAACGGGTGGATTGAATTGTGGTAGATCGACAGCCGGCTGGCCGATTGTGAAGCTCCCACCGCGAGAACGAGCTTGACTCGCAAACCATCCATTGGGTCAATCCGCCTTGGCCGCTTGATGGCCTGCGCCGCCTGTGAAAAAACGTCGTAACAAAGCGAGTCGTCCATGACTGTGCCGTCATCGGTCAGATCCAGAGTTCCATACCGGATTGGGCTCCACGCCTTAAGCGCAACATTCGGCACATAAACGGGAGATCCGTGGACGCCGACCTTCTGGGCCGAAACACCTACCCACGCATATCCGTTGCGCACAAAATGATCCCAGGAGGGACCCCAATGGGCATCGAGTTCATAACCGGCGGTGACGTTTTGCCATTCGAGCAGTACGACTCCATTGAAGTCTCTTCTGCAAACCGGTCGGCGCACGACGATGCGAGTCTTGTAAGGATAGCCGCTGGATATGACACTGCCTGTCCCACCCGTCGGTGTATCGTATCGATTGGCAAAGCCCTCGATAAAAAACTCCTCTTCCACGTAACCAAAATCGGCCAGATCGAAATCCGGAGTGAAAAAAACATAATCATGAGACGGATCTCCAGGCGGGGCGTTCACTGGAATCGGACCGATCACCTTCGGAGTGGGGACCCGGAGATGACCCTTCCCATGGCCGGCCGCCGAGCCTGCCATCCACGCCACTGCGCTGACGATAAGAACGCCCAACAATGCTTTCTTTATGCTCATTTTCATTTTATCCTCCATGGCAAGGTTAGGTAAACGGAAGTTTTGGTGAAGCGTTTACAGTGACTTTGATCCCCTGCAAACAAGGGTTCAGGTGATGAGAAATGGCTTGTCCGCGGCTAACTCATTCATGTTGAGGTCGCCCCACAAACTAAGACAGGGATGTGACTCGATGGAATTCTCTCCCACCTCCTTTCCACGGGATTCTCACGCTTCGTCAGCAGCAGCCACTCCGCTGTCGGACCCCTCACACTGAAAGCAAAATGGACGATCCGTAACATCTTCCCTTTTAGCACATCGAAAAGGATGTCCTCCATGGCGGGTAAGAAGGGGAACCGGCGTCGGGCTTCTGTTTGCCCACCTGGTGAGGTGATAAGAAGCCTCTTTTCTGGGGCAAGAGTTTAGGTGTTTTCGCTTTGTGTGTCAACCATAAATGGTTTTCATCCGGAAGCGGCGATGGGGAAGGTGGGCGCCGGCGTCGGTTTCCAAATAGGAAATGCCCCTTTTTCTTCGCGTTCCTTAAGCGCGAGGAGGCGCGTGCGCAGTGAGCCTCCTCGCAATCTTTTAATTTTTCCGCCCTGTTATTTCCGGAAGCTTCTATGCAATCCCGGTTTCCAGGCCGCACAGATGATAGGCGCAGGACTTGGCCGACTCCAGATCGGCCAGCCTTGTGATCATGATCTTCTGGGCCTGCGGGGAACCTGCACCATGAATGGATTCGGTCAAGTAAGAGACGGCTCCGGTGCCCAGCGTGATGTTCTCAATGAGTCTGAGCAAGCGCAGTCGCCTCTCGCTGTCCACTCCGGATTTGCCCACGAGATATTTCCTCACGTAATCGCCGATCTGAGGGTTGTCCTGATCTTCGAGGGAGGGCATGGTGACCAGGAGCCCGCCGGCGATGTCCTGGGCCAGCCTGCTGATCTCGAAAGGAAAACGGGTGATATTCAGTTTGCAGACGTTCGCCAAGAGCGGGTTCACCGCATAGGCTCCGCTGGGGGTCCGGTATCCCCTGCTGGCGCTGGCTAGAGCCCCCGCATGGAGCGACTCGTTCAGGTGGATCATCTCCGCGATCTTGTCCTTGATGTGGGAGGCGTTCTCGATTCCGTGGGCCTCCGCAATGCCTGCCGCAGCTCCGATGAGCACATCTCCGACACCAACCTTGCAGCCTCCGTAACTGGCCCTGTGGTGTGCGGCGAAGAGCTCCACAAGTCGCCCGGCCAGCGGATATTCTCCGTTCATGAATATTCGCTCTTCCGGAACGAAAACATCATCGAAGATCACCATGGACTCACATCCACCGTAATAAAGGTTCCCCACGTCCAGCCGATTCTGCTCCAGCCGCCTCGTATCCGAGGGCTGTCGGCCGTAAATGAAGGTGACCCCTTTCGTATCGGCCGGTACGGCAAAGGCCACCGCAAACGCCCTGTCTTCTTCCCTCAGCGCCCTCGTGGGGACCACAAGCAACTCATGGGAGTTTACCCCGCCAGTGATGTGGAGTTTCGCGCCCCGCACCACGATACCGCCTTCTCTTTTCTCCACCACGTGGAGGTATTGATCCTTATCCTCCTGCTGGGAGGGGGAAAGGCTTCTGTCTCCTTTTGTGTCTGTCATACACGCAGCGGGGACCAGATCGCTTTGCTGGAGGTATTTCAGGAAATCCCGAAAACGGCTGTGATACGTCGTCCCGTATTGCTGATCCAGCTCATAGGTGATGGCATAGACGGTATTCATGCAATCGAGACCTGCGCAGCGCTGGAAACAGCAGGCCGTTTTTCTCCCCATCTCCCTCAGCATAAGGATCTTTTTCAACAAATCATCCACGCTGTGCTGGATGTGAGTGAAACGGTTGATCGTTTCTCCAGTGAGATGGGATTCGGCAGTAAAGAGGGATTTCATTTCGTCGATTTTTGCCTGCGCATAGGTCTCTGCCATGGCCATTGCCGGAGGGCCTGATATGGGATGGTCCGCAATGCTTTGCACCTCTTCGCCCTTAATGAAGACGCGATGACCCAAATTCCTCAGGCTGTCCAGGTACTGTTCTTTTGTCATCAAAGACATGATCTCCTCCCGTTATCTGGTTTCCATCCCGTGCCGACATGGAGGGATTCCTTGGATCCGGTTACTCGCAGGAATGACTCCGGTTTTTCCTGCTCCGGGGTGCTGACTTAACGACCTATCAAGCCATAGGGGGCATTCCTCATCCGCCTCCCCCTTTCCCCGGAGATGATCCTGGTCCATGGTTCGGGGCACCTCGTCGTCATGAGGCCATCATGGGGGATGCAGTGAACAGGGGTTCTACCGGAAACATTCGCTGCCCATGGTATAACCGGCGTGGCGAAACGCGTCTGAGGCACACGGTGCAAGTGTAATCTGCCGGGTGAACGAAATGCAGTGGGGCCCCAAGGTCTTCCACAAAATGTCTCCGGTATATCCCGAAGCGCAGGTGCTCCAGCAAACAGATTGCAGAACCTTGCCTTCCTATTGACTTGATGAATCGGGCACGCCCTCGTGAGGCGGAGTATAGGGAATCCACGGCGGGGTGTCAACAGCGTTTCTACGTCGATGACGATGATCATACGGCGAGGTACTTTTTCACGATCTCCTCGTTTTCAAGGATTCTCTTCATCTCATCCTTATGTCGGATGGTTCCTTTCTCTATGATATACCCTCTATCTGCAGTTTTTTGGCAGAAGCGGACATTTTGATCCGCCAGAAAAACGGTCACCTCCGTCTCCCTGATTTCTCTGATCGCGCGGGACAGCGCAGCCACTACCATGGGAGCGAGTCCCTCGGAGGGTTCATCAATGAGGACAAGGGAAGGATTCAGCATCAGCGCCCGACCCAGGGCAAGCATCTTTTGTTCTCCTCCGCTCAGGAAGCCTCCTTTGCGGCTTCTAAGGTGTCTCAATTCTGGAAACAGGGTATAGACCTTCTCGACCGACCAGGTTTCCTCTTTCCTTTTGCTCAATCGGCCGGCCAGCAAGAGGTTCTCTTCGGTGGTGAGATCAGGGAATATGCGCCGATCGTCAGGGGAATACCCGATGCCCGAGGCTGCAATCTGAAACGGCAATTTTCCGACCAGCTCAGCCCCCAGGAACCTGATGCTCCCGGATCTCGGACGCGTAAGACCCATAATGCTCCTCATGGTCGTTGTTTTGCCTGCCCCGTTTCGGCCAAGGAGAGCCACAACCTCTCCTTTATCCACCTCCAGGGAGACCCCATCCAGGATCAGGCTCTTGCCGTACAACGTGACGACGTCTCTTACCTCCAATACCATGCGCGCTAAACCTCCTCGCCAAGATAGATTTCGACGACCTTTTCATTGTGCCGAATCTCATCGGGCTTTCCCTCGGCGAGTACCTTTCCCTTATCCATGACAAAAATCCGGTCTGAAAGAGAAAAGATCACATCCATGTCGTGCTCCACAATAACAAAGGTGGTGCTCCCTTCTTCAGCCAGTCTCCTGATGAGCTTGAGGATTGTGGCCCTTTCCACCGGATTCATGCCCGAGGAAGGCTCGTCGAGAAAACAGATTTCCGGCCTAGAGGCGATGGCCATGCCCATTTCAAGCGCTCTCTGGTCTCCATGGGAGAGCTCACCGGCAAGTCTTTCTCGCTTGTCCCAGAGGGCGAGTTCCCTCAAGATCCTTTCAGCCTCCTCCATCACATCCCGATACTGTGTCACGGCGTTGAACCATTTCAGTTGCTTTCCCAGGAGTGGAAAAAGGGGCATCTGGATATTCTGGAGGACGGTTAACATTGAAAAAATATTCATGATTTGAAAGGAACGGGTGATTCCCTCCCTGACCCTTCGGTGGGGGGGGAAGGCAGTGATATCCCTGTCCTTGAAAACCACCTTGCCTTTGTCTGCGTGTAAGCCTCCTGTCAGGAGATTGATCGTTGTCGTCTTGCCCGCGCCATTAGGCCCGATGATGGAGGTAATGATGCCGGATCTAAACTCCAAATCCACTTCATCGACGGCGATGAATTTCCCGAAGAGTTTGGTCAATCCCTCTGTTTTTAGAATCACCTCGTCCATTGTCGCTCCTCCACAATAGATCCCGCCCGGATTGAGCCGGCTTCCATCCGGTCATGCCCCGGGATTTTACCGAACCCGTGCGGATAGGTACGGTCGAAGCGCCCCCATCACGCCTCCTCTGAAGGTCAAGACAAGGAGGATGATGATAATGCCCAGGATCAGCATCCAATTCATGGTAAGACGCACAACGATGTCTTTCACCAAGAAGTATATGACTGACCCGACTATCGGTCCGCCAAAACTGTACATCCCCCCCAACAGCGTCGCTATTATCGGATCGGCCGATGTAATCCAGTGAGAAGTGGCAGGAGTGATCGTCTGTTCTAAAGGCGCAAACAGGGCTCCTCCAAGTCCTCCGTACATGCCCGCGATGGTAAAAGAAATGAGACGGCTGTTTTTTACCGAAATGCCGACAAAAGAAACTCTTGTTTCGCTGTCACGAATTCCTTGGAAGATGAGTCCCAAGGGAGAATTTAGAATTCGATAAAGAATATAAACGGCAATCAGCGAGACCACGATCACGAAATAGTAGTAGGCGGAAGTGGTCTCCATATTGATATTGAAGAGGTAAAAGCAGTTCAGCGGAGCTCTCGGGATGCCGAACAAACCGTCGTCTCCTCCGGTGAAACTCACCCACTTCTCGGCCAGGGAATAGATCATCATCCCGAAGGCCAGCGTAATCATCGCAAAGTAGATGGCGGTGTGTCTGACACAGAAAACACCCAAGATGATGGATGCAATGGCAGCGACAAGGATTCCGGCGATGACGCCCGGCAGGAGCGACGTCCCTGCCAGCAAAACTTTGCCGCATGCATAGGCGCCGCAGGCGTAAAACCCCGCCTGCCCAAACGACAGGAGCCCGGTATATCCAAGGAGGAGATTGACACTATAGGAAAGGAGGCAAAGAATGACCATCCGCATGACCATATACAGGAAGTAATCGCCCGAGAAAATGGGAAGGATGAAAAGAAAAACGACAAGGGCACCAAGCCAAAGCAGCCTGTAGGAGCGGCTCTTTGCGTTTAAGGCGGCAGTGTCTTTTTGTTCGGTCATCTCTCACCCCCAAACAGTCCTTGTGGTCGAATGATCAATACGAGCGCCATAATAAGATAGAGCACAAAAAGCTCGATAAACGGAACATAGAGGGTACAGAGCGCGCTGATGATACCGATGATCATGGCGCCGGCAAAAGCACCCTTGAGACTTCCCAGTCCTCCTATGACGGTGACGACAAAAGCCTGAATGATGACCGATCCGCCCACCCCGGAATCGCATACTCTGATGGGAGTGCTCAGTGCCCCGCCTATGGCCGCCAGCAGGGCGGCGAACACGAAGGCGGCAGTGAAAAGCGCCGGGATGTTGACGCCGATAGCATTGGCCATTTCCCTTTGGGAGGCGGCGGCCCTCAATTTCATTCCCCACCATGTTTTGTTCAAGATGAACCAGATGATGAATCCCATCGCGACCCCGGCAAATATGATGAACAGGTTGTAGATAGGGAAGGGCCTGCCCACTATGGGAACGGTTCCCCGGAAGATGCCCGGCATGTTGGGAATGATCAGCATGGTTCCCCAGATCATCTTGGAGAGATTGTCAAAGACGAGAATGAACGCGAAGGTGAGGATGAGTTGAAATTCAATGGGCTGGTCATAGAGTCGGCGCAAGAAAAAACGTTCCATGAGGAAGCCGATAATGCCCACTCCCATCAATGCCAAAAGGATGGAGACCCAGAAATTGATGCCCAATAGATAAAAAGAGGTAAAAGCGAAATAGGCACCCATCATGTATAGAGAACCGTGGGCAACATTTAAAATCCCGCATACCCCGAAGGCCACCGTCAAGCCTGCAGCCACGAGCCATAGAAACATGGCAGAACTTAGACCGTTGAGGGCCTGAAAAATGAAATTACTCATTTTTGCCTCTGGATTGAGCTTGACCTTTGAAAATGTAGAGTGGAATCAGGGTAGATTCCACTCTATTCCAAATCGTTCCGGTATTATGGGAGCTTGTAGTCCGGAGGATTGCGGAAGTATTTCTCCCATGGGATCACAACGAGATTGCCAAGATAGGCGTTGGGGCATACGGATTCGTCATAGGTGTAACTCCCTGCGGGTACGGTGTAACATGCTTGATGATCGTCGGGCCTTATCCATCTCTCCCCGTCGGGAGCCTGGACCTTCATGCCTTCCAGCGCTTTGATCAATTGCTGGGAATCCAAGCTCTTGGTTTGCTCTACCGCATTCTTGAAAGCGTAGATTGCCGTCCAGACATTGGCGGCCGAATAATTGGGGAACCGTCCAAATTTGTCCCTGAATCTGGCCAGAAAGGCCTTGTTTTCCGGTGTATCGGGCCAATTCCACAAATACCGGGCGGTACCCCACAGCTTGTCATGAAATCTTCCCGCCTTCACATCAGGCGTCAAACCCTCTGCCATATCGATCGATCCGCCCATGCACTGGAACCAGACCTTGAACCAAGGCTGCTCGAAAAGCCCCAGCAGGATGGCCTGCCTGAGCATCATCAAGCCTTCCCCGCCCCAGGGAGTAGCCAGGATCAGATCGGGTTTCTGCGCCATGAGGGCATTCAACTGGGGGGTGAAATCCATGTGGAGAAACGGTGCCTCGGCTTTCCCCACAACCTCCACATCCGGGCGGTACTTCTTGAGGGTGAGTTCAAACATCTCCCATGAGGAATAGCCGTAGCTGTATGCAGCGGCCAGGCTGGCAATCCTTTTGATTTCCGGTCGGTCCTTAAAAATCATCGCCGGAAGGATTCCGTCTTGATAGGTGGGAACGCTGATCCTGAAGGTATGGCGCAAGCCCTTCTTGAAAATCGACTCCTCCGTGAGCCTATGGGTCGCTCCATGGCAGACGATAAGGATGCGATCAAGTTGCGGCATGATCTCTGCCAAAGCCATGGAGATTCCGCTCGAGTCGATTCCGAAGAGAAAATGAGCGCCCCACTCGTTCACCAAATAGCGGGCATTCTTGGTGGCCACAGCAGGTTTTAACTCGGTGTCCATAAACTTCATTTCCACTTTTCTTCCCAAGATCCCGCCGGCATTGTTGATTTCTTCCACAGCCAACTGGGCGCCCATGATCATCTGATGGCCGTAATCCGCCTTGCTCCCGGATGTGACCCCCTGACCTCCGATTCTGATCACGGCGGGTATGTCGGCACCATGAACCGTAACCCCGGAGGCGAAAGTTAAAAAGAAAAGCAACGAAATGCTCAATATTCCTGTCGCCCTTTTCATTTGTTGACCTCCTTTTTTTCTAAAGACTCCATCGGCAAAATTTGTTTTTCCGCCTCTATGAAAAGACTCCGACGACTTTCTCGATCACCCCCTCTCATTCATGGGATTGTTTACTGCCGCTGTCGGTAGGTCGTTTCCGGAAAATCTCAATGTGATAAGAGTCGCCAAAATTGGCTCCAAGATATTCTAAGGCAGTGATCGCCCGGTCAAGGGGGAATCAAGAAGTTACTGAACCGGAGAGATCAAACGATAAGTGGACATCGATTCTGATATGGCTCCAATCCCCCGGCCTGCAAATGGTGAGCCGAGTTCATTGAAGTTGCTTGAGTTGGTTTGTTCGTTGACAGGACATCGTATTTTACGGATTGAAGTCTAGAAAATCTAAGACTTACTGTCAACAAGAAACGGGGTTCATGATCCGTGGCTGGAGCCTTTGACAAAGGGTCAGCGAATGAGATGAAGGAAGAGAAATTGTGAAAACAACCCGATCCGAGGTCCAACCCGGGTCGATGGCTGAAAATATTTCACAAGCTATCACGGGCACTTGCGCGTACAGGGCTTCAAGGATAACGGGCCTTTTCTCACGTTCCGAAGCATGCCAGTCAATGGATGTCATTCATTTCAAAAAAAGAGACCCGGAATCGAGAAACTTCCTGTTGGGGTGCCATTTCCTCATCAGAAAATGGGCTTGACAGGCTTTCAGGATTTTGTTATCAAAAATTTGTTCTTCAGGCTGGGTTAAAGGATAGGAGATTCCGGTTGTTTCCTTCTCTGTTGCTCGAGGGGAAAGAATACGTACTTCCATTGGATTCGGCCGGTGCCCACCTGTTGCTCATCAGAGCCATGCTCTAATTTTTAATGCGTAAATTGTTCTTCCGTTCGTGCGCCCGATCAGTGTGGGCCTTTTAATTGCATTGCCATTTTTAGCCATATTCGTGATGATCTTTCTTTGATCCCTGTTCCTTGACCTCGGTGATAGGCTCATCGCCTTCTCTTGAAAAGGCGCGAAACATGGATGGCCAACTACGGGTAGCCTCCTCCATAGAATACGCGAAAAAATGGGTCAGACCATTTCCATCCGTGCATCTTTCGCTTTTTCTTCTAAGGCCTTCTTTGGTAGGGCCTCATTCAAGTGCCGAAGATTACATTCCTAAAGCTTTTTCGACAACGCCATCCGAAGCATCGCCTCAGCACAACTCTGGTGTGCTTTTGAACGGGGGCGGCAACGAGTCGGGAGAGGATGCCCGCCTCCATTTAAGCTGTCTCCCCTGTCATAGCATCTCTCTGTTGGCCGCGATAGTCTTGCGGGCGGTTTTCCCATTGCCGTGGTTTTTTTTGGGCTCAGCCTTCCAACGCTAGAGGGGGCTGTTACAGGACCACCGGTTTACACAAAAGCTTCTACAAAAAAGAGAAGAGGAGGTGATGAAACGAATTTGTGTGCACGAGCCGTGGATGGAGGAATGGTATTTCCTTTTTTGGTGCGGAGCCGTGTTCTTTAGACGAAAGGGGGTCCAGTGATGAGCAAGAGAAAGATGGACAGAAGACAATTTCTTAAATCAGCAGGAGCCGCAGGAATTGCTTTAGGCGCGGCAGGCGTCTCCGGTGGCTATCTCAGGCCAAAGAAAGCCGCTGCTGCGAAGAAGCGGCCGATCCCAAAGGAGCCGATCAAGCTGGCCGCCATAAGCTTTTTGACGGGAGCCGCAGCGGCACCTTTTGGTATCCCGGGCATGAACACCTACAAGATGATGGCGGAGGAATACAACAAGCAGGGAGGGATCCTGGGCCGAAAGATTGACCTTCTGAGCTATGATGAAGCTGGCGGCGTGGACGCCCAGGTGAAGCTTTGCAGGAAACTTATCCTGGATGAGAGAGTGGATGTGATCTTAGGCTACATTTCCTCGGCCGACTGCAAAGCGATCCTACCTCTGTCCGATGAACTTGGGGGTCTCATCATGGCCTACGACTGCGGGACACACGTCCTGATGGAAGGGGATGCATCCCCTTACAAGGTCCCGAAATATACACTGGGCTTCAGGACGAAAGCCCATCTGGGCATCGATAATGTTGGTCTGGCGCTCTTTATCAAGAAATATCTCCCCAATATTAAAAGTGTAGCCGGCATCAACCCGGACTACGCATGGGGAAGAGATAGCTGGCTCATCTTTGAAACGACCATGAAAAAACTGATGCCCCAAGTCAAGGTGGTGGGCACGTGGTGGCCACCTCTCTTTACGACGGATTATACGGCACACATCAGCGCGCTAATGGGCGCTCAGCCGGACGTGGTTCACTCTGCCCTGTGGGGAGGAGATGCGGTGACGTTCACCAAGCAGGCTCTGGGAATGGGCTTCTTTGAAAAGATCAAGATGGCCTGGTCACGAGGGGAACCCTACCCACAGGAGGTCGGGAAAGAGTATCCTGAAGAACAGATCATTTGTTGCGCCGGTACGCACTACTTTCTCTATCCTCCCCATGATAAGTGGCCCCTAAACAAATGGTTTGTGGAAGATTACACCAGGAGATATGGTAAATACCCCACCTATCCCTGCTACCATGCGTACCAGGCAATAGCCACCTACAAACACGCTGCGGAGAGGGCGGGGGCTTTGGTTGGGGGTTGGCCTACCATTGAAGAGATCTCTGAAGTCGCTGTGGGCCTGTCCATTGAAACGCCGTCAGGGCACCTCATGATACGAGAGGACCATAACGGGGTGGAGGATGTGCTTGTCGGTTTCAGCAAACGGGTGTCTGATTTTCCGTTCCCGATCCTCGATCCGAATCGCTTGGAGGTGTTCCCGGCCCACATGGTCAATCCGCCGGTGGGTATCCGCACCGTGGATTGGATCAATGGCTGGCGGGCCTAGATTGGGTGGAACGCTCCAGAAGGGGGTGATATGTTCGTCACCCCCTCTTACAGCTCAATCCCTTTCGCCAAAAGCTCTCGGGTCGTTCAGAGGAATGAAAAGATGTGGCCAATCTATATTCTCAACGGACTATACTTCGCAGCATTCATATTTCTCATCTCCCTGGGGCTGAACATCATCCTGGGTGTTATGGGAGTGCTCAATCTGGCTCATGGTTCCCTCTATGCGACCGGTGCTTTTATGGCTGCATGGACCATCGTTGCCCTGGACGAAGGCGCCTCTATTTTCCTCATCTATCCCGCTCTCCTCACCGGTGCCGTCATCGCTGCCATTTTCGGCCTTTTCATGGAATACTTTCTTATTCGACCGATGTACAAACGTGCACTGGAGTATCAACTTCTGATCACCTTTGGTGCCCTTCTCCTTTTTGAAGATGTCATCAAAATGATCTGGGGCGGGGAAGCCCTGTATGCTTCCGGACCATTCGATGTGCTTGGAAGGATCCATATCCTGGGAAATCCTTATCCTCTCTATTTTCTTTTTGTTATGATTCTGGCCGTTGTGGTTGGGATTTCCATTTGGCTTTTTATGGTCAAAACAAAGATCGGCGTGATGTTACGCGCCATCTCCCTGGACAGGGAGATGGCCACCGCGATGGGATTGAAAATCGACAAATTGGGAACCTTCGCGTTTGTACTTGGAGCAGCCCTGGCAGGATTTGCGGGGGCTCTGGTCGTTCCGACCACACCGGCCCTGCTGGGTTTCGGGATGGAACCGCTTATTCTTGCATTTATCGTTGTGGTGATCGGGGGCCTTGGAAGCCTGAAAGGGGCACTGGTCGGTTCCCTGGTGGTAGGGCAAACCCGATCTATCGGCATAGCACTGTTTCCTGAAATAGAGCTGGCCGTGTTGTTCCTGATCGCAACGGTCATTCTCGTGGTCAGACCGCAGGGGCTTTTTGGGAGATAGGATTGGAGGAGGACACATGGCTCTGAAAAGATTTCTGATGCGCCCCCGGTTCATCATTTACGCGGTCGTGATTCTTGGATTCGTCTTTCTTCCCCGGTTGCTCTCGACGTTCAACCTGATCCTTTTTGAATACGGCCTGACTTTCGCCATCGTTGCGCTTGGGTTCAATCTTCTTCTTGGATATACGGGTCTTCTGTCTTTTGGGCACGGCGCTTATTTTGCCGCCGGGGCTTACGGTGTTGCCATGACCGCAAAGTATTTCCCGGCACACTTCTCCCTGGAGATCCTGATTCCCGCTGCCCTTCTGGTTTCTTTGATCATATCCGCCATCTTCGGCTTTGTGTGCGTCAGACATACGAGGATTTTCTTCTCTATCCTTGCTCTGGCCCTTTCCATGCTTCTTTATGCCCTGGTTTTCAAATTCTACCACGTCACGGGAGGTTCCGACGGCCTCTATGTGAAGATTCCGAGTGTTTTCGGCTATACTTTCGAAGGAGTGAGAAGACCTCAGTTTCTCATGGGTTTCTATTACTATTTCCTGTTAGGGGTTTTTTTCGCCGCTCTTATTCTCATGAAAGGCATTGTTAGCTCTCCTTTTGGAAAGGCCTTACAGGCCATAAGGGACAATGAAGTGAGAGCTGAGTTGATCGGCATCCGGGTTCGGAGATATCGGCTTTACGCATTTATCATTTCAGGCATGTATGCAGGCCTCGGAGGAGCCCTCTGGAGTTTTGTCAACGGCCATGTGACTCCTGATGTGGCCCATTGGGTTTTCTCGGGGGAAATCGTCTATATGACACTCCTTGGCGGCTTTGCCGTCCTTGCGGGACCCGTGGTCGGTGCCCTGATTTTTACTTTTTTGAAACTCTATGCGATGGGCTCTACGGAGTACTGGATGCTCATCATCGGTGCTACGCTGATCATCCTGGTTCTCGTGCTTCCGGCAGGCATCGCCGGTGGATTTGCCAAACTCGTGGCGAAGATTAGTCAACATTTTGCTACAAGGGCTGCTTGATGCTGAAAGTGACGCGATTGGTCAAGGACTTTGGAAAGGCAAGGATTATCTATCCCACGACCTTTGAGGTGAAAAGGGATGAGATCGTCTCCCTGGTCGGCCCGAACGGGGCCGGCAAGACGACACTGGTCAATCTGATCAGCGGTCACGTCAAGGTCACAGGAGGGAAAATTGAGTTCCTGGAACGGGACATCACTTATGCATCGCCGTACCACAGGATCAAGATGGGAATTGCCCGCAACTTTCAGATTACCAATCTATTTGACAACAGTACCGTCCTTGACAACATACGAATCTGTTTGTTTTCCGTGTACGGAAAAATAAAAAGGGGAATCCTGCCTGCGACTCATTATAAGGCGATTACAGAAGAGGCCGCAGAAGTGCTGGACACGTTCGGCATTGGGGACAAAAAGGAGGTTTTCCCAGGGAACCTTTCCGAGGGGGATAAAAAGGTTCTGGATACCGCGATGGCTTTCGCTCTGAAATCCAAGTTTCTCTTGCTGGACGAACCCACCAGTGGGGTCGCCACGGGAGACAAGTTCAAGGTGATGGATACGATTATCTCGGCCATCAAGAAAGAAAGAATGGCTTGCCTGATCATCGAGCACGATATGGACATTGTCTCCGATTACACGGATAGGGTCCTTGTTCTGGCGGAAGGCACCATCATTGCGGACGGAAAACCAAAAGAAATCATGGAACAAAGTAATGTGAAAGAGGTCCTTTTCGGAGTCAAGGCTTGATATGTTATTGAAGATTGAAGAACTTGCATGCCGTATCTCCTCTACCAATATTCTGCGGTCTTGTTCCCTTGAGCTGGACAGGGGGGAGGTTGTCTGTCTTCTGGGTCGAAATGGGGCGGGCAAGAGTTCGATTTTAAAGAGTGTCATTGGTCTGTATCCCGTTCGAACGGGAAAGATCTTTTTTGACGATCAGGACATTACGGATCTTGCGCCCCATCAGCGCGTGATGGCCGGAATTGCATACGCCCCGGAGGATTCGAGGCTTTTTGCAGAGCTCACCGTGGAGCAAAACATCCAGCTCGGCTTTTGGGTTACGAGCCAAACGGTGAGGTCCGGTTCCTTCAATTTCGAGACCGTCTTCCACATCTTTCCGCGCATACGAGGCATGATGAAAAGAAGAGCGGATACTCTGAGCGGCGGTGAGAAGAAAATGGTTTCCATTTCAAGGGCCCTGGCACTCAGCCCCACCCTGGTCCTCCTGGATGAGTCCTTTGAAGGGTTGTCCCCTGTGGTGGTGAAAACATTCAGCGAAGCGATAGAGAACATCAAGAGGGAGTTAGGTATTTCCATATTGCTCGCCGAATCCAATGTCCGCAATGCATCTCAAGTCGCGGAGAGGTCGTATGTGATTGACAGGGGGCAAATCATCTTTGAGGGTCTTCCTTCGGAGGTCCTCGGAAATGAGGATCTTCTAAAACTGTTGGGTAAATAGACCTTAAGCAGGCCATTAAATATTCATGGCAGAGGAAGGAGTGCAGGATCGGGCCACGCTGTTCAGGACCATGACCAAGATTGCAATGGGCACTTGCCGCGGCTTATGAACACTCTTTGATTCGGGGGGAAGATCATGAAGGGTTTCTTCAACCGAGTACTCGAGGTCGATGTCTCTGATAAGACCTTTCGAGTGGAGCCCATCGACGATGGGGTTTTAGCAAAGAACCTGGGCGGGAAGGGGCTCGCCACGGATCTTCTTTACAGGAAAAACCTCCCTGGGGTGGACCCCCTGAGCCCCGGAAACCACCTCATCCTTGGCCTCGGGCCTGTTTCCGGGACAGGTGTATGGGGCTCCTGCCGCCATGGGATCTACACGAAGTCTCCTCAAACCGGCTTCTACTCCGAGTCCTACTCCGGGGGCACGTTTGCCGACGCCATGGCGAGAGCGGGCTATGATGCCGTGCTCATTGGAGGAGCTTCCGATAGCCCTGTCTGGGTCGAAATTTATGACGAGGGTGTTCGGTTTCATGGGGCACAGGATCTCTGGGGCCTCGACACCTATCAAACAGAGGATCGGGTTCGACAGCTACTTTCGGAGAAAAATCCTAAACACCCCAAGGCTGGCGTAATTGTCATCGAACCCGCCGGTGAGAATACCGTGACCTTTGCGGCTGTAGAGAATGATTACTGGCGCTCCGCCGGGCGAACCGGGGCAGGCGCAGTCATGGGGAGCAAGCGCATCAAAGCGGTCGCCGTCTGGGGTTCGCGGAAAAAAGAGTTGGCAGACGAGGGATTGATCAGGGAGTTTGCCAAACAGCTTGCGAAAAAGGGAAAAGAGGACAAGGGGGTGCACGCTTATAAGACCATGGGAACCCCGATGCTGGTCAGGACCGTGAACGCCGCAGGCGGTTTTCCCACCCGGTACTGGCAGAGAGGCTTTTTTGAAAAATGGGAAAAAATCAGCGCGGAGGCTCTCCATGAACGCTGCGCAGTGGAACCCCATGCCTGCCTGAAGTGCTTTGTGGCCTGTGGCCGTTTGAGCACGGTAAGGCAGGGAAGGCACGCCGGCCTCAAGATCGAGGGCCCTGAGTACGAGACCATCTATGCTTTTGGGGGCCTTTGCGAGGTGGAGAGCATTGAAGAGATCATGTATCTCAATGACCTGTGTGACAGATTGGGCCTGGATACCATTTCGGGGGGCAACCTGGTCGCTTTTGCCATAGAGGCTTCAAGACAAAAAAGAATCGACTTGAAAATCGATTACGGTGATGTGGATGCGATGGGAAAACTGCTGGAAGACATCGCCCAGCGCAAAGGCGTAGGTGGGATTCTAGCCAATGGCATAAAACCGGCTGCCAAGGAATGGGCCATGGAGGATCAGGCCATTCATGTGAAGGGTCTGGAGCCGGCCGGCTATGATCCACGTTTACTGAAGGGGATGGGGTTGGCCTATGGAACCTCTGATCGTGGAGCCTGCCATCTCCGTGCCACCTTCTATAAGCCGGAGCTTTCTGGCATGATCGATCCTGACCAGATTCAGGGTAAGGCCGCAGTATTCACCGAGTGGGAGGATCGTCTCACCATCTTCGATACACTCATCCTCTGTCGCTTCTATCGTGACCTCTATCAGTGGGAAGAGCTTGCCACGATCGTTGAGGGAACCACTGGTCTCAAGCTGGACAAGGCAGGCCTGCGCGCCGTTGCAGCAAATGTGACGAACCGGACGCGATGGTTCAATATCCGGGAAGGGCTGAAACCTGAAGATGATCGGCTGCCACGACGCTTTTACGAAGAATCCTTGGAATCCGGAAAGACGATCACAGAGCATCAGATGCAGACCCTTCTGGAGGAGTACTATCGAAGCCGCGGCTGGAATGAGGCGGGCGTACCATCACAGGTTGAATAGACAGCTTATTGATTTTTTTCTGAGCCCTGCCATGGTTGATGGGGCCTTCGGGGGGCCATCGGATGGATAAGATGAGAAGCAATGTGATTAGAGAACATTACTTACCAGAGGCCAGGCAAGTCGATGCAACGTAACAGAAATTCAAGGGTAATAAAGGCTTACACGGAGAAATGCGCTGGCTGTTTGAGTTTCGCCCTGGCCTGTTTTTTTATATTTACAGGGGGATTCAATCCATTCAAATCAAGGATACTTATCAACTATCCTGGAGACATTCAAAGGAGAATCGTTTTCACCAGTGACTGCAATAGCTGCGGTACATGCGTTGAGTACTGCAACTTTGGTGCCCTGGAGGTGGTGGAGTCATGAAGTACTATGGATACGCAGGTGGAATGCTCTGGATCGACCTGACGGATTCGACCATCCGGAAAGAGCCGCTTGATATGGATTTAGCCAGAAACTATCTCGGGGGGATGGGCATAAACGGGAGACTGGCCTATGACCTTATCAGGCCCGGAATAGAGCCCCTTTCCCCTGACAATGTTCTGCTCTATTCAGTCGGGCCACTGGTTGGCACAAAAATACCCGGAATGGTGAGAATGAATATTGCCGCCAAATCTCCGCTAACAGGCTTCATCGGGCTTTCTGGTAGCGGTAATTCAATCGGTGCTATGCTTAAATATGCTGGTTACGATCAACTGGTTATTACGGGTCGGGCTGAAAAACCAGTATATCTGGTAATAACCGATGCCAAGGTTGAGATCAGGAATGCCGGTGAACTCTGGGGGAAGGATATATTACAGGCGACCGATGAAATACGGGAAAGGCTGGGTGAATACTGGGTGAGTTGCATCGGGCCTGTCGGGGAGAATGGAGTGGCCCTCGCCAGTATCATTGATAACAAGAACTCGATGCACGGACGAACCGGTCTTGTCGCAGTCATGGGCTCTAAAAATCTCAAGGCTATCGCCGTCCATGGAACAAACGGTATTGAAATTTACAGGAGGAAAGCGTTTCTCGATCTGGTCAAGGAGATGCGTGAGGTGGTGAAAAAATCTCCGGCAATAGACCTCTGGAGATATGAGGGCAGGATAATAAATTTGGGCTAGGTATCCGCCCCTCCCAACGCGTGCTGTCGTTTTTACCCAAACAATTGTCTTGACCACTTACGGGGCGGGATTTTGCTTGATTCATAATACGATTACCAGTATAGTCTCGTGAAAAAAGCGCTTTCTTATTGACTTGAGTTTAGTGCGGTGGTAAATCTGGCTTATGTTGCTGAAGATATTGCATAAATATTGTAAAGCCATAGGTGCGCCTATTTGACGGACTTTCGAAGGTCGTGGAGGTCGAAGAGGCGCTTTTGCACGGTGGATAGGTTTGAGACCTTGCGGGTAGCGTTTCGAAGGGGATAGACCAGGATGAGTATATCTTTGAGCTCGGCAAGGAGGATCCTTGTGTTCAGGTGGAGACTCCGCTGCCGGGCCAGATAATGAAGGAGTTTCAAGAGCAACAAGGCGATGATGCAGACAAAGCCACGAACGTGGATCTTCAAATCGGTTCAGTGGTAGGCGGGGGCATAAGGGACCAAGTCTCTGTCTTTTACGTGGTGGAAGGCATCTTCAATCTGCTGGGCGTCCTTGTAGTAATCAAGGATGGTCTCGGTGGAAGCATGAGGGAGGGAAGTAAAGAAGATCTTCTTTCCAAAGCAGGCCTTCTTGAAAGCCACTTTTAGGATTGCCTTCGGCGAAGGCTCAGTTTGTTGACCCAGCCATTATGCCAGAGCTTAACCTTAATAGGAGCGCAGGCTCTGAGAGTGCCGATTTTGCTCCCTTTAAGAAAGGTCTCAAAATGGGCACGGGCCTGAGAGGTGGGCTGGCTGGAGATGATTTCAAAGTGGCATTGGCTTCCTTCATCACCCGCTTCATCTGGGCCTCGAAGCGTCGTTCATGCCTACGGGCCGTTGCGTCATGGTCGGTGATGACGATGCTCCGCTCGGCCTTGAAGACCTGCTTGCCGGTGCGGTGTACCCGATACTTCCTCACCTTGTCTTGGAAACGCGACAGGGGAATCTCCACCAGATCCCGGTGGTGGGAAGGGGTGAGGGTGCCCACAAAGTCAATAGGGATCTGCTGGCTTTCCAGCAGTTCGATATTATCCTGGGAGTTGTTCCCCTTGTCAAAGATAAAGACAAGCCTCTCTGTTCCCTTCATGACCTGATAGTAGCTGTGAAGCAGGTTACGTATGGTCGTAGGAAAAAGGGTGACATCATTGGCGTTTCCGCAGCAGACATGTTGAAAGATGGGGATGCCGAGAGCTCAGAGAATGGCGAGTTGCAAGCCCACTTGGCGCTTGTCGTTTCGGTGTTGTTTATTTTTACCGAACTGTGCCAGGCTGTTGGGGGTGCCCGGCTGATGGAAGGTATAGAAATTGGTGGTATCGTAGAGCACCACATCCAAGAGAAAGTTGAAGCGATCGGCAAGGTTTTTCCAGATGCCCCCCTCGATGGCCTTAATATTGGAGTCGTCAAGGATCTCCTCCAGCTCATCGATATCAGTCTTGCTATTGGACTCAAAGGTCCGCAAGGCCTTCTCTTCCTTAATCTTTTTTTTCTAGACCAATTGATCGAAGGCGTGCCAGAACGTTTTACTATGGAGGCTCAAGTGGCAGAGCTTTTGCAGCCGGGCAAGATCGGTCATCTGGTACCAGCGACCCATCTGCTCCTTGGAGGTGTGATTGCCCACGCGGTTGATGGCCGCGTTAAGAACAAAATCCCCCACACTGATCTCCTTGACCTTTCCGGGGGCAACACCATTGATGAGGTCTCTAAGCCCGATGCGCTCAGCCCGGAATTTGGAAAACTCAAGATTAAGATGACGTGACGCTCGCTCACGTCACGTCCGGAGGATTCATGTGAAACAGGACGAAGTATTGAAGATAGAGGATATCCATTTGAGTTTTGGCGGGGTGCATGCGCTCAACGGTGTGAGCTTTTGTGTGTGGCAGGGGGAGATTTTGGCCGTGATAGGGCCCAACGGTGCGGGAAAGACTTGCATTGTGAACTGCGTCAACGGTTTTTATCGTCCCGGCAAGGGGAGGATTTATTTCCAGGGGACTGAGATCACCCGAAAGCAGCCCCACAAGATCTGCGCTATGGGCATTGGAAGGGTTTTTCAGAATGTTGAGCTGTACACGGGACTGACGGTTCTGGAGAACCTGATGGCGGCGAGGCATTCCAGGATGAAGCAGGGTATTTTGAGCAATGCCCTTTGGTTTGGTGGCGCCCTTCGGGAAGAGGTGGAGAACCGGAAGGTGGTGGAGTACATCATCGATTTTCTTGAGATCCAAAAGATCCGGAAGGAAACGGTGGGGATGCTCTCCTACGGTTTGAGGAAGCGCGTGGAACTGGGCAGGGCTCTGGCCCTTGAGCCCAAGATTCTTTTGCTGGATGAACCCATGGCCGGTATGAACCTTGAGGAAAAGGAAGACATGGCGCGTTTTATCCTGGATATTGCCGAGAGAGAAGGTTTTCCGGTGGTTCTGATCGAGCATGACATGGGTGTGGTGATGGATATTGCCGACCGCATCGTGGTAATCGATGCGGGCAAGGTGTTGGCGGAGGGGATGCCGGAAGAGATTGCAGCCAACAAAATGGTATCCGAGGCCTATATGGGGAGTGAGGAGTTATGGTAAGCCAGGTGAGCGCTGAGCAAGAAGCACAAATGTTCGATCAATTGAAATCGGGCACGGGCGTGCTTGAGGGGCACTGGGGGATCAAGTGGAGGCTGGAGAGCTCACCCCGGGTCTTAAAGGAAAATGCCATGGAGTGGCCGGACAGGGCAGCCCTTCGAAAGAAGCGCTACGGGATCTGGAACACGTACACCTGGAAGGAGTATTTCGAACAGGTGAAATATTTTTGCCTTGGCCTGGTGAGCCTGGGTTTCAAGCGCAACGACAAGATTGCCATTATCGGGGACAATGATCCGGAGTGGTGGTTCTGTCAATTGGGGGCGCAGTCGGCAGGCGGGGTGAGTTTTGGGATCTTCATCGACTGTATTCCTTCCGAGATCAAATATTTCGTGGAAAGTTCCGATGCCACCTTTGCTGCGGCCAAGGATCAAGAGCAGTGCGACAAGTTTTTAGAAATCAAGGAGGAGATTCCGAACATAAAGAAGGTGATCTACTGGGAGCCGAAGGGGATGTGGCGGTATGAGGACCCTTGGCTCATCGATTTTAAGGAAGTGGTGAGGCTGGGCAGGGAATACGAGAAGGCCCATCCGGAGCTCTTTGATGCGATGGTGAATCAGGTCCGGGTGGACGATCCCTGCTGTCTCGCCTATACCTCGGGGACCACAGGGCTTCCCAAGGCGGCGGTGATCACATACAGGAGCCTGCTTGCCTGGAATCTCACCCTGTGGAAATACTACCCGGCTGAGGTGGGGGAGGATTACTTCTCTTTTTTGTGTCCGGCCTGGGCCGTGGACCAGATCCTGGGTTTTGTGGGGTGCCTTCAGCAGAAGATGGTGGTGAATTTTCCTGAGAATCCGGAGACGGTGGTCACCGATGCCAGGGAGATTTCCTCTGTCATGGAGCTGGCCGGGGCGAGGATGTGGGAAGAAAGATATCGAGACCTGCTTACACGGATTGACGATGCGGATTTCCTGAAGAAATTCACCTACAGGGTTTCCATGGCCATCGGCCGCAGGTATAGGGGTCTGAAAGACAAAGGCCGGGTCGGTTTATGGTGGAAATCGCTTCAAGCCCTTGCGGAGTTATGCGCTCTTCACCAGTTGAGGGACCGTTTGGGCTATGTGCGATCCCGGGTGTGCCTGGTGGCCGGGGCAATGATGAGTCCGGAGCTATTCAGTTTTTTTCAAACCATCGGGATTCCCCTTTATACCTATTACGGGATTACCGAGGCGGGATTTGTGGCCATGCAGTTTCCGGGGGCCACGAAGCAGGGCTCCACGGGTAAGATCCTTCCCGGAAGGACGGTGAAGATCAGCGAGGAAGGGGAGGTATGGGTCAAGGCGGACGACGCCATGATGTTTTCCGGGTATTACAAGAATGATGAGGCCACTGAGAAGGCCTTGCAAGACGGCTGGTATCACACGGGAGATGCGGGATACATCGATCCGGAAGGCTATTTTTTCTTCATGGACAGGATCTCGGAGATGATGTCCCTGGCGGACGGGACAAAGTTTTCCGCCACCTATATAGAGAGTGAGCTGCGGTGCAGCAGGTATATCGCGGATGTGATGATTGTGGGTCACGAGCGGGAGTATGTGGGAGCCCTTGTGCAGATAGATTTGAAAAATGTAGGCCAATGGGCGGAGAATCATCGGATTGCCTACAATACCTTTGTGGATCTTTCCCAGAAAGAAGGGGTGTACGACCTGATCCGTCAAGAGATCGAAAAGACGAATACGAGGATTCCGGAGCGCTCCCGGGTCAGATTTTTTGTAAACCTCCACAAGGAATTCGACGCCGACGAGGCGGAGATGACGAGAACCAGGAAGTTGAAGAGGGCCCCGCTAGAAGCGAAATATCAAGAGATCATCGAGGGAATCTATGGAGGGAAAGAAGTGATTCCCGTACACACCGAAGTGAAGTACAGGGACGGGCGGACAGGATTCGTGGATGCGAAGGTTCGGGTGATGAGGATAGAATCGAGAGGACAGGGGGGGAGTAGGGGCGATGTTATTGCTTCAGAATCTTGAGGTGGTCTACAGCGATGTCATCTGGGTCCTCCGAGGGGTTTCCATGGAGGTTCCCGAAAGAGGAATGGTCTGTCTCCTTGGCTCCAACGGGGCGGGAAAGAGTACCACCTTGAAGGCCGTATCCGGGGTTCTAAGGATTGAACTGGGCAAGGTCACGGGAGGTCACATTGAATTCGAAGGCCGCAGGATCGATGGAATGAAGGCCCAGGACATCGCAGAGGCGGGGATCATCCAGTGTTTTGAAGGCAGGCGTTTATTCGAACATCTGACCACCGAAGAGAACCTGAAGATGGGGGGATACCCCCTGCCGACCAAAGCGGAAACCAGGAAAAGGCTGGACATGGTGTATACGTACTTTCCCAAGCTGACCGAGTTGAAACATCGAATCAGCGGTTACCTGTCCGGCGGGGAGCAGCAGATGCTGGTGATTGGACGTGCGCTTATGGCGAAGCCGAAGGTCATGCTCCTCGATGAGCCGTCTCTTGGGCTTTCTCCCATGCTGGTCTCCCAGATTTTCAAGATCGTGAAAAACATCAACCAGGAGGAGGGTATCGGGATCCTGCTGGTGGAGCAGAACACGCGGGCGGCCCTGGCCATCACCACCTATGGTTATGTGATGGAGAACGGCAGAACGGTACTGGAAGGGAGTTCTGAAAAGCTCAAAGACAATGAGGACGTTCGAGAGTTTTACCTGGGACTGACGCGGGTGGGTGAGAGGAAGAGCTTCAGGGACGCGAAGCATTACAAACGCCGCAAGAGGTGGCTTGCATAGATAGGCGAGCAAGGGAAGAGGGGCGGACTGATGGATGTGTTGATTCAGGCGATATTGGACGGAATTTGTGTGGGGGCCATATACGGTCTTGGTGCCATGGGGCTGGTGGTGATTCAAAAGTCCTCCGGAGTCTTCAACATGGCGCAGGGGATGCTGATGATGTTTGGGGCCTACATTGCGGCCATGGGGGCCCTGTCCATAGGGATGCCGTTGTGGCTGTCGGTGGTGACCGCCATGCTTTTGTCCGCATTGCTCGGTTTGACCATCAACTTCATCGTGATGCGTCCTTTGGCCGGCGAATCGGTATTCACGCAGTTGATGGCCACCATAGGGCTTTTGAGCGCGCTTTACGGCATCATTATGGCCATCTGGGGGACCTATCCCTATGTCTATCCCAATGAAATTATTCCCACGGGAAACATAGAGATTGGCGACATCATGGTTTCCGCCACCTACCTTAACGGATTCCTCCTTGCCGTGGCCGCCTGCATCGGCCTCTCCCTTTTTTATCAGTATTCCAAGGAAGGGATTGCCATGCGGGGGACCTCGGAGGACGAAGAGCTGGCAGGATCGGTGGGGATTCGTGTGACGAAGGTGCTCAGGTTGTCGTGGATACTGGGTTCGGCATGCGCGGCCCTTGCCGGGGTGCTGTTTGGAAGCCTGGGATCCGTGAATTACATGTTGGGGGAGATCGGGTTGACCGCGATTATTCCCGTGGTGGTATTCGGCGGGTTGGAATCGTTCGTAGGGGCTTTGATGGCGGGGCTGATCGTAGGAGTGGTCACCATGATTGCGGGGGCCTATCTGGAGGTGGCCCTTCCGGGGATCATGCCGGTTGTGCCCCTTGTGATCATGTTGATTGTATTGATTTTTAAACCCTACGGTCTTTTTGGAGAGGAAAGGATAGAGAGGATATAGGGATGGATCCAGCGGGTATATATCGCACGTCGTACAAGGAGGATATGTCCGTTGTGCGCACCAGGGGTCAATGGGCGATATTGATTGGAGCGATAGCAGCGGCGGTGTTTGCCCCCTTTTATATTTCCAAGAGCATGATCAATGTGATGACCCTGACCTCGTGCATCATCATCGCCACCATGGGTCTTCAGATTCTGACGGGGTATGCGGGTCAGATATCGGTGGGCCAGGCGGCATTTTATGGGGTGGGGGCCTACGCCTCGGCCATTCTTGTCAACGATTATCATGTCCCGTTCCTTCTAAGTGTCGTTCTGAGCGGATGCATTGCGGCTTTTATCGGATCCATTTTTGGGATCCCGAGTCTGAGGCTGAAAGGGTTCTATCTGGTGATGGCCACCTTTGCAGGCCATGCCATCATCATCTATGCGGTCAGCCATTTTCATTTTACCGGGGGGATGGTGGGCCACAAAGCGGCCTATCCTGTGATCGGACCTGTCAAATTCGATACGGTGGACAAACTCTACTGGCTCAATCTGGTCTTTCTTATCATCTTTACCTATCTGGCCAAGAACATCGGCAGGGGGCGATGGGGGCGGGCCTTTATTGCGGTGCGGGACAATGACCTGGCCGCCAATGTGATGGGCATCAACGTATGGCAGACGAAGATCCTGGCCTTTGCCGTGGGGTGTTTTTTCGCAGGTGTGGCCGGGTCCCTTTCGGCCCATTACGTCGGGTTTATTCACCCGACCCAGTTTCATCTCATGGACGGGATTTGGTATCTGGGCTATCTGATCGTGGGAGGACTGAGCAGCGTAACCGGCTGTTACTTCGGCGTGATTTTCTTCACGTTCGTCAAACAGATTTTGACCCATCTGCCGGTGAGCATGGAGATGGCACAGTACGTCCAGCCTATGACGGATGTGGCCTTCGGTGCGGTCATTATTTTGGCGCTCATCTTCGACCCCAGGGGACTTTACCACAGGTGGGAGTTATTCAAGGCCTACTACCGAATATGGCCCCTGGCCTACAAGTGAGCCTCAAAAGGCTCCGGGAAAGACTCTCAACAGGACAAACCCTCTTAGGGAAAGGAGGTGAGACCGATTCTTCGCGGGAAAGCTGTACTCAAGATTGCTTAAATCAAGAATGCCCATTCGGAAACAGGTCCAGGAACCATGGGCAGCGATGTCACGAAGCAACACGGAGATGAGCCTTCTTCAGGATCCTGGCCATGGAAGAAGAAAAGGCGTTTGCTATTGCAGAAAATCAAGATTCTACCAAAGCAAAGGAGAGGAAATCCAATGATGAAATGGAACAGAAACGTGACAGGTGCTTTGGGTCCGATAGCTGTCGTTGCGCTCTTTTTTGTGAGCGCAGCCTATTTGGCATCCCCTGCCGCAGCTTCGGGGACGTTTCCCGGGTACAATGCGCCGCTGCCGGAATCTCCTCCTCAGTGGACCTATAAAGGAACGATTGAAATTGGTGACGCATCCGACCTTACCGGTCCCGCGGCAAAGAGTGTGACCGAGATGAGCGGAGGCGTTGCGGACTGGTTCCGGTATCAAAACGAATATCTGGGTGGCGTCGGCGGGTATGAAATCAAGTCCATTGTGGTGGACACCAAATTCGATTCTCAAAATGTCATCAACACATTCAACCGTTTTGTCGATGAGGGGAAACCGCTGATTTACAGCGGCCTCGGTTATTGCATCCCGGCTGCCACAGAGATTTGTAACCGAAGGCATGTACCCACCCTAGGCTCCTCGGGGGCTGTGTCCCAGTCGATTTTGACCCCTGAACAGGAAAAGACCATGAAAAACTACTTCTTCCAGATGAGCCCCGTGGTGGCCAGCCGGATGGCCATTCTGGTAAAATTCTGCATGGATGACTGGAAGGCAAAGGGCAAGACGGGAAAACCCAAGTTCGGAGGCTTCAACTGTGATACCCAGAACGGTCACGAGGCGGCCACGGCTATCCGCATCTATTCCAACAAGCTGGGCGGGGAGTTCACCATAAACACCTTTCATGCCCCGAGCATCACGGATGCAAAGGCCCAGGTCACGGCACTGAAGAACGCCGGAGTCGACTATATCCTCAATGGACCGGACTATGACCAGCCCCTGACGGTGTTTGCCCTGGAATTGGAGAGGCAAGCGGGCCGCAAATGGAATCCCACCTTCGGTGGGCACACCTGCTGGGGGACCGCTTACGTTGAAACCAAGAACAAGGCCTTTGAAAGGGGCTATAGCTACCAGTACTGTCTTTCGTGGGAAGATGTGGACAGGCCGGTCATCGCGCTCCTCCATAAACTCAACAAGATGTGGCACCCGAACGTCAAACAGAGGACTTTCCTCTATCAGACCGGCTTTCAGGCAGGAATGGTCATCTGCGAGGCCTTGAAGATCGCCATGGACAAATACGGGGATCCTACAAAATTAACTGGCGAGCAAATGAGGGACGCCATGGAGGCCATAGAGAATTTCGATCCGTTGGGCATTTCAGGTCGCATCAGTTACAAGAGTTATGATCATCAAGGGGTGACGAGTCTTAGAATCTCAAAATGCGAAGGCGGCAAACTGGTGGGCATCGGTGCTTTTGTGGATGCCCAGCCTCTGGAACCCCATGAACGATATGGTAAGTACTGGCTTACGGATTAGTCTTTCCCGGAAACCAAAGTGCCGTTCCCATACAGGGGCGGCGCTTTGGTCCGGGAAATCCAGCGTTTGAGCCATTTTCCCAGGGAATCATTCCCGGTGGCGTTTACGGTGAGCTGCAAATCAAAGATTTTGAGGGTCCGGCGCTTAAGTGATACCCAGGCGCCCGGTCATTTTTAGCTGTCGCCCGACCCCTTTTGGTGGATCGAGAACTTGGAGTGAAAGGGAGAAGGGGCCGTGGAGATGCACCCTCTTAGGAGGCCTTAGAGGGGAGCGGGTCTATTTCATCCATTGGCAGATCCCAGCAGAGGACAGGGATCCGTCGAACCGGCTGCCCTGCCGAAATCCCCGAAAAACGAACAGCCAATCGAACAAACGCCAGCCCGGGAATGAAATTCATTCAAAAGCTGTTAAGGAGGGCTTTTAGGATATGGACCAGGAGACCTATAACAAGCAGGCTACAGATTGGCGCAAGCTCAAACCGGGGGATGTGGTTTCAACCATGAGCTATTGCGTTGCCCATGCGGACGTGGTCAGCTATGTGACGGAGACGATGGAAGACTCTGACCCCTGGTATCTGGAGGACTCCCCCTATGGAGGGCCCATTGTGCCACCTGGATATTTCTACGGGGAATATATCCGATTGCTTGCTGGTGCCAACTGTCCTATGGGCGCCCTAAATGCAAAATTGGTGTTCCGATCGAGGGGTCCTGTTCTTCACGGCGAGCAGGTCACGTTAAAGGCAAGCATCGCCAAGTTTTATGAAAAACGGGGGCGTCCATACATGGATGTGGACGTCGTGGTCACAAATTCCAGGGACGTCGAAGTGAGCCGGGGCATTGTGACCTTGCTGCTTGACGTCAACTAAGGAGGGTCGATCCTTGATGGTGGACGCGAAAAAGACCGAAGTGGGCTATGAATTGCCGCCGCTGATTAAAAAAATATCGGACAATACGGTTTTCAGTTATTCCATGAGGTACGGCGGCACATACGTGAAATTGATCCACGTGGATAAAAATGCGGCAAGGAAGTGGGGTTTTCCAGGCCTGGTGCTACAGGGATCGCAAACCCTCAATTATGCCTATGAAATGCTTTTCAAGGTGTACCGTGATCGAATGATCGAGGATTCAGATATAGAGGCGACCTTTATCAAGCCGGTGATTTCAGGGGAGATGCTGACCGTGAGGGGAAAGGTAAAAGATAGCGAAAAAGAGGATTCAAAAACCCGACTCACGATAGAGCTTTGGGTGGAGGATACATCGGGTGACAAGGTCATGGTGGGGAAGACCCTCGTCACCGTCTGAGATCATGCGAGCCGCACCGACCCCGCCCTTACCGGGGTGGCTGAGGAAGGCTGTGGCTTTCGTTCATCATGAAGCGAGCGGAGACCTCATGCTTTCAGGACCTCCAAGCCGGCTTTTATTCTAAAGAACCACAGACGGGTAAGGGTTCTCCTGAATAGGGATCATTCTTAGAGGGGAGTCATTGATGAAAGAAAAGAAAGTGGAATTTGATCGCGACTTCGGACATCTTGTAAGAACGGCCACCCAGAGCCATATCGAGCTGAAATCCCATTACCGCCCGGAGGATTGTAGAGCCCTCTCCTATGACTTCGATCTTGGGGATCCGGGTCAATACCCCTTTACCCGAGGAATCTATCCGAATATGTATCGGGATCGGCTTTGGCTGAAGTCGTTCATCGTCAGCTACAGCAGCCCGGAGGAAACCAATGAGGCATTCAAACAATATATCGCCAGCGGTTTGACAGACCTTCGCCTGCTGGCGGACCTGCCAACACAGTCGGGTATCGACCCCGATCACCCTGCTGCCTGGAACAGCATGATGTGCGGAGGGGTGGCCACCTATGCCCTGCCCGTCTACGAAAAGATGCTCCAGGATCTTCCCCTGGAGGGCGTGGTTTACGAACTCGCCCACATGGGAATCACCAATTTCATTTACTGCTACGCTCTCCTGGTGGCTATCATGGAAAAGAACGGGCTGGATATCATCAACCTTCGCGGAAATGGCATCAATGACCCCATTCGAGCAAAGCTGGTGTACGAATGTCCGGACCTACCGACTCATATCGCCAAACGGGTCTGGCTTGACCATATCGAATACGCGGTCAGGCACACGCCCAAGTGGAAGCCGTGTGTCCCCAACGGGGTGGACCCCCAGCAGAGAGGAATGGAAGCTCCCAAGGAACTGGGGGGATGCCTGGCCCTGGCCACCACCATGATCCGCGAGCTGGAAAAAAGAGGCATTTCCATCGACGAATATGGTGCCATGGTTTTTTCACTGGATGCGGAATCTGATTTCTTCGAGACCATCGCAAAGTTTCGTGCGGCAAGAAGGATGTGGGCCAGGATCGCCAGAGAGACCCTGGGCGCAACCAATGAAAAGGCCATGCAGCTCAAGATCGGCATTCGCACATCCGGTTTGTCTCTGACGTGGCAAAAACCCCTGAACAACGCAGCTCGGGTGACCCTGGAGATTCTAAGCTGCGTGCTGGGAGGGGTCAACTCCCTCGACGCCTCCAGCATGGACGAGGCTGTCGGCCTTCCTTCCCTGGAGGCCAGGGTTTTTAACCTGGATGCACAGCATATCATCACCCATGAAGCGAACGTTCCCCTGGTAGGTGATCCCCTCGGCGGATCTTATTATGTGGAATGGCTCACCAGCAAATTGGAGACTGAAACCAACAACTACCTGAAAGAGATTGAGACCAGGGGGGGAATCTTCGAATGCCTGGAATCCGGGTGGCTGCACAACGTGATGGAGGCCAACCGCCTGAGAATACAGCGGGAAAAGGAAGAAAAGAAGAGGCTTATCGTAGGGGTCAACGCATTTAAGCAGGAGGGGGAAGAGGGCCCTATCAACAAGGCGATCCGCGAGGTGGCCTACAGGGTGCCAACCGTGGAGGACCGCGAAGCAAAAGTACGGGAAGTGAAGCATTTCAAGGAAAGCCGGGATCAGCGGGAACTTCTGAAGAACGCAAGGGAGCTCTATCGGGCCACGAAAGAAGGGCGGAACATTACCCGTCCTGTGATTGAGGCAGGCAAGGTCGGCCTCACCCTGGGAGAAGTCACGGGCTTAATCCGCCTGGGATACGGAATTTCATACGATCCCTTTGAACAGATCGGCATCCCGGAGTTTGTTCGCCGGGCTGTCGAGGAGCGAAATCAGGCATGAAAACGGAAAAAAAGATCAGGATCTTACTTGCAAAGGTGGGTTGCGATATCCATGAGCGGGGGCCGCTCACCTTAATGACAGCCTTCAGGGACGCAGGTATGGAGGTCATTTACACCGGAAGGTACCAGTCCCCGGAGGGAGTCGCAAAAGCGGCGGTGGCGGAGGGTGTAGACATCATCGCTCTGAGCGATCATACAGGGAGCATGCCCATTATCGCAGAGAGCGTGCTGGAGTCCTTGAAGAACCTGGGTGCCGGGGATATTCATGTCATGGCGGGCGGGCTCATCCTTCCTCAGGATCTGGAAAAGCTCGTTAAAATGGGAGTTTCCGGCAATTTCGGACCGGGGACGCCCCTGGCTGTGATTATTGAGCACACAAAAGGGTTGGCAGCTGGGCGAATATCCTGAGATCAAGGAGGATTTCACCTGGCCGTGATGACAGCAGGGGAATATGGGAAAGGCCTGCAATCAGGGCAATCTCTTATTGGGTGGGCATGCATCTCAAGTCGCGGAGAGGTCCCTTGTGATTGACACGGGGGAAATCATCTTTGAGGGTCTTCCATTGGAGGTCTTGGAAAATGAGGATCTTCTGAAACTGTTGGGTAAGTAGACACCACGCGGTGAGCGATCACGCGGGCATCCGGGTAATGAGAGCTTTTAGGAATCCTTGGAATCCGGCAAGACGATTACCGAGAGTGAGATGGAGACTCTTCTGGAGGAGTACTACCGAAGCCGCGGCTGGAATGAAGCCGGGGTACCTTCAGAAGTTGAATGAACAGGATTTCTGCGGTCGAGGCCGCAGGCGCCGAAAAGCGGTATCCGGTAGGAGTTGCAAGATCAGGGCGTTTTGGAAACGGCCCTAGAGCACTGGGGCGAAGGATCGGAAAACTCGAAAGGAATGGACTAAATGGACTGGCAGGGGGATTATAAGAGAAGAGTGACCACCGCTGAAGAGGCGGTGAAGGTGGTCGAGTCGGGGGACCGCGTTTTCATCGGCCCGACCCTGGGGCCCAAACTTCTGCTTAAGGCGCTTGTGAGCCGAAGGGATCAATTGACGGATGTAACGGTCGTCACCCTCGCGGCGCCCTCGGATCCCGGGTGGTATGTTCCGGGATACCCCGGGTCGTTTTCCATGATGGAGGAGATTCTCGTCTCCGACATTGCCCGGCCCGCAATCGATGAGAAGAGGGCGGAGTTTTTGCCAAGTCTTTTCTCCACGGAGTTCAAGGCCTTCGATGAAAGGCCTGGGGAAAAAAAAGAAATCGATGTGCTGCTCACGGTCGTCTCGCCCCCCAACAAGAATGGCTTTTGCAGCTTTGGGGGCGAACTGTGGAATAAGAAAAGCCTGGCGAAAAGAGCGCGCAAGATCGTTGCGGAGGTCGACGAGAGGCAGATCAGGACCTATGGCGACAACACCATCCACGTGTCCCAAATAGACCGCCTTGTGGAATATACCCCTCCGGTGATGTTGGATGAGGAGATCCCTCAAGCCGTTTCGGTCATCAAAGACGAGAAGACCCGACAGAGGGTGGCTGAGATCCTCATGCTCATTGATCCGGTGAAGCGTCCGGACCTGGGTTCCCGGCTTATCGACGTGGCCGATGCTAACCCCAAATGGCTTGAAGTCGTCCCCAGAACCTATGGATTGGGGGAACCCGGGGAGGAAGTGAGGCGGATTGCCGAGCATGTCTCCACGCTGATCAAGGATGGCGATACGGTCCAAATCGGTGTCCGTCAACCGAGCGGCTGGCTTCCCAGGCTGGGCATTTTCGATAACAGAGTGGATTTGGGCTACCACGGGGAAATGTCTGCGAGGGGCATTGTTAGGCTCGTGAAAGAGGGAGTGATCAACGGAAAAAGGAAAACCCTTCACCGGGGTAAAGCGGTCTTTTCTTCTCTTTCAGGCGCAGACGCAGAGGAGTTTGCCTTTGCCGACGAAAATCCGTTGATTGAAATCTACGATAGCGAATACGTGGTGAACATCAAGACGATATCCGCCCATGAGAACATGGTGGCGGTGAACAATGTCCTTTCGGTGGATTTGACCGGTCAGATCAACTCAGAGACCCTGTTTGGCGGCCGGCAATGGAGTGGCCCGGGCGGGCAGCCCGAAACGCATATGGGAGCGCTGCTTTCAAGGGGGGGCAGGGCGATTTCCCTCCTTCACTCCACTGCTCTGGATGGAAGCGTCTCCCGCATTGTCCCACGATTTGAGGAAGGGAGCGCAGTGACGATTCCGCGTCATTTTGCAGACTACGTTGTTACGGAATACGGTATTGCGAGGCTTTTGGGAAAGCCCTGGCGAGAAAGGGCCGAAGAGCTGATCTCGATTGCTCACCCTGACTTTAGGGCCGAATTGAGGAAGGAGGCAAAGAAGTTGTTCTATCCGTGAGGCCAAGCTGGCATTCCCTCGTAATTCTGTCAAAGGACCACTCGAAGATCCCGACCGTGTCCACTTTTCTTAAGCTTCAAGAAGAGAGCGGAGGACGCGGAGGTTCCGCCTGTCGTTTTGAAGATCCTCTCCTTTGGGAGTTTCGAGAACCATGGGATGTTCAAGAAAACGGGGGTCGTTTAGAAGCATCCGGAAACCCTCCAAACCGATCGCTCCCTTGCCGATGTGTTCATGGCGGTCAAGGCGCGAACCGAGGGAACCCTTGGAGTCGTTGAGATGAAAGAAGCGCAAACGGTCGAGGCCGACGATCTGCTCAAACCGGGAGAAGGTCTCCTGATAGGTCGCAGGCGTTCGGATGTCGTAGCCCGCCACAAAACTATGGCAAGTATCGAAACAAACCCCCATTCGGTCCCCGTAGCGGGACCGATCGAGGATAGAAGCGATCTCTTCGAAGGTGGAGCCAATGCAGGTGCCCTGACCGGCAGTGGTCTCCACGAGGACTGTCACCCCACTGCTGTGGGCCTTGCTCATGGCTAGATCCAGATTCTCAACATACCGTTCCACGCCCGCCCGTATTCCGAGTCCCCGGTGTGCGCCGGGGTGGGTGATCAAGTAGGCAATGCCCAGGGCGGTGACCCGGTTGAGTTCGGCCGTGAAAGCTTCAATGGATCTCTGCAGTATTTGCTCTTCCCGGGCGGCAAGGTTGATGAGGTAGGAATCATGAGCCGCAACCGGTATGAAACCGCTCCGTTCCCACTCTTGTTCGAAATCAAAGGCCATCTTCTCCGTCAACGGCGGTGCTCTCCATTGCCGTTGATTTCTCGTAAAGACCTGAAGTGCTTCACCCTTCACCTCCCGGATTCTCTTAAAGGCGAGGTGCAGGCCGCCTGCAATAGACATGTGTGCGCCGAGAAAGGGCATAGCCTTTTTGTTTCTTCGCCGGATTTTTACCTTCCGCGAGCGAGAGCCTGATTACAAGAGCCACCGGCATTTCCAGACACCGTCCTTGGGGCGTTACGCCGGTATCCGGGAAAGGAAATCAAAAAAACCTCGAAACTTCGTTGGAAATTCCTCCCCAGGAATCCAAAACCACCGAATTTCCCGGCCCCGATGGGAGTGCGTAACTCATGTTGTTTACGCACTTAGTGAAGCCCCCTTCCCGTGCATTTGCGCGTAGTCACGCAGCGCGGCGAGAACCGCGGAGGCGTCCTCCAGACGGTGTTGAAAACGGATCCCCTCGGCCACCATGTCCTGGACCAACTGGCTCTCCATGGGGGTCATCGCCGTGACCCAGACAACCGGTTTTTGATAGGTTTGGTGCAGTTCCTGTACGCCGCGAATCATCGCCTTGTCTTCCCGGTAGCGCAACCGTGCAAAGGCATGGGAGTCCTCGGTGAGGAACCCGGGTTGTCCATAACCGTGGAGCACCACACCGCCAATGGTGTCACAAGTCAGAAGGATCCGGACGATCTCCAGGCGTGTCTCAAGAGGAATGCTTCCGGCGGCCGCACCGAAATCGACCGGATTGCGGACCGAGGCGCGCTCCGGCATCCCTAACCGACGAATGTCTTCCTGGATATCCACAGGCAACTCGGGTACACCAAGGCCGCACCGGGCGATCGCATCGGTCAGCATGACCCCCCAGGAACCGCCCATGGTCGTTATCCCGATGGTGGGTTGTCTCAGGGGGGGCATCTCCAGGAGGGCATGGGCGATGTTCAGGGTGAGCTCGAAGCTGGGGGCCTGGATAACCCCCGCCTGCCGGAAAAGATCGCGATAGAGACCCGCCGAGCCCGCCAGCGCACCCGTATGGGAGACTGCGGCGCGGGTGCCCTCGGGTGTGACCCCGGCTTTGAAGACGACAATGGGTTTTTTCGGCGCCATGCGTCGCGCGATCTTCAGAAAGCGCCGCGCATCCCGAAGTCCCTCGATATACATGCAGACAGCCTGTGTTTCCGGATCGTTCTCACAGTATTCCAGGCAGTCGACCACGGTCACGTCCGCCTCGTTGCCGGTATGGAGGTATTTCCCGAAGCCCCGTCGAGCCTTGGCCTCCCGTGCGGCGATGTCGGTGATGGCATAGCCCCCCTGGCAGATGAAGGTGACGGGTGTCTTTCGCAGATACTGAAGTTCCGCCGGGTGCGCCTTGAGCCCGTAATGTAAGTTGATGATGCCTGAAATATTGGGGCCAACCAGGCGCAGGCCGTGAGCCCGGGCATAGGAGGCCATCTCCTCTTCCCGGGTGCGGCCGTCGGAGGCACGGGCTTCACTGAAACCGGCCGTGATAATCAGGGCAACCTTGACACTCTTGGTCGCACAGTCACGAATGGCCTCGAATACGTGTTCGGCCGGTATGGCGATGATCGCCAGCTCGACAGGGCCGGGGACCGAGGCAACCCGCGGATAGGCGGGCAGCCCGAGGATCTCCCTGGCGCGCGAATTGATCGGATAGACCGATCCCCGGAATTGTCCCCCTACGAGTTCGCGGGTGATCCAATGTCCCCAGGTGTCGGGACGTTCGGTGGCCCCAATGACGGCAATGCTCTTGGGCCGAAGAAGGGCTTCGAAATCGATTGCGGGGTGTGTCAAGGATTTCCTCCTCGCATGTTCTCGGGATGTAAGCCCTGCCTCAAACGGGCGACACAGTGTACAGAGGTCCGGGCCCATCCATTTGGAAAACAGAGTCTAGGAAAAACCACTTTCTGTGTCAAACCAAAAGGTGGTGGGGAAAATGAGCTCAGGGGTTCCCGCGTGACTCGCCCCAGGGCCGAAGGGGGCATGGAGAGGAAACCCGGAAGAACGAAACGGAAATTTTCCTTGACTCCCGCCCTTCGATGAAAGAAAAATTGGGCACCATTTCTCTTGGGTTCGTCGTCGGCATCCTTACTCCAAGGACGAACCCTGGAAATCGAGAGCGGATCTTTTGAGAGGATCGATTGAACCACATGAGAGGAGGGTATAGCACTCCATGAATTCTACGCTGGATCTTTTCAGGCTGAACGGTCGAGTCGCTTTGGTTACGGGGGCTTCTTCCGGGTTGGGCGCCACCTTCGCCAGAGGGGTGGCGGAGGCGGGCGCGAGCGTGGTGGTTGCTGCGCGCCGAAAGGAGCGGTTGGATAGCCTGGTGGCTGAGCTCGAAAAAGAGGGCGGGCAGGCCCTGGCGGTCCCCTGCGACGTGACAAAAGAGGAGGAGGTGGAGCGGCTGGTGCAAGCGACCTTGAAACGCTTCGGCCGGTTGGACATCCTGGTGAACAACGCGGGCGTGAGCAATGTGGCGCCGGCCGAAGAGGAAGCCCTTGAAATGTTTCAGCGCGTCATCGAGGTGAATGTGACCGGTGTGTTCTTGTGCGCCAAGCACTGCGGCAAGGCGATGCTCAGTGCCGGCCGGGGGAGCATCATCAACATCGCGTCAATGATGGGTATGGTCGGGATCGGCGTCCTCCCCCAGGCTTCGTATAACACCTCCAAGGGTGCGGTGATCAACATGACCCGGGAACTGGCCGCCCAGTGGGCTAAGCGCGGGGTGCGCGTCAATGCCCTCGCTCCCGGGTGGTTTCCCACCGAGATGACGGAGGGAATGTTCGACAACGAGAGGAGCATTCTGTTTATCGAACGGCGCACGCCCATGGGACGCGCCGGCAGGCCCGAAGAGCTTCTCGGCGCGCTGCTTCTGCTCGCCTCGGACGCTTCAAGCTACATCACCGGGCAGACCATCGTCGTGGACGGGGGCTGGACAATCCTATGAAGGATCAAACCCACGTTTGTGATGCACGAGACTTTGCCCTTTCCATGTCCCTGTGAAAAGAGGCATCGATCGAAACCTTGGACATGCAGCGAAAAAATCGCTACAATTTTGTTGCATCCTGGGAAACATCTCTACATTATTGTCTCATCTTTTTATGGAGAGGCCGGCACCTCAAATGGAAATGCTCCTCCCGGTAAAGACTTCCAAGGCCACAGCGGATGGCATGTCTCTTGCTCCTGTCAAAAAATGTAAAGGATCCGCATGGGGGAAGCGCCGAAATAATTCTCGCCCCCGTTTATAATGGCTCGGAGCCGGGAATGCTTCAAAACCTCGCTCGGAACCTGGATGCCATCGGTTTTCGACGGATCAGAAGCTGGTAGGAGCGTGCTTTGTCAGAGGGCCGATCGAGGCCATGAGATAGCCCGCCGGGAGTTGATCAAATGGATGAGGTAATCCTGCCGTGGGAAAATCGTTGACAAAGGGCTGAAATCGATTATTTTGTAATTTAGCTTTGCACGAGGATGTGCGGGGCATTTGACCGGGCTGGACAAAGGCGTCTGCCTTTCTTGAGAGGCAGACGCCTTTGATTTTGTAACCCAACACCCGTTCAGGGGGCGCAGTGATGCTCACCATAGCGGAAGAGAAGCAATCTCAGAGCTCTGAAAGCGGATCATTTTCGCAAATGACGGAGAAGAAACACTTCACCATGGCGCTTTTTTACTGCCGGAATGTTCCGGAGAGCAGTGAGCAGGAAAGACAGTCCATGGAGAAGAAATACGGCCGCCGTGTACGATTTTTCCCCATTCCCTGTAGCGGCCGCTTGGAACCGGTGCACCTGCTCAGGGCCCTGGAGGAATTTGCGGATGCAGCCTATTTGGTCACCTGTCCCGAGGGAGCCTGCCGTTATTTTGAGGGAAACCGAAGGGCGAAGAAGCGAGTGGAGAGGACAAAGGCCGTCATCGAAGGCATCGGATTGGAACCGGAACGTGTAGGGATATTCGTTCAACCCACGCATTCGTCCAAGCCCCTGTCGGACCTGGTCGCTGAGCTGTTGGAGCAAATCTTGAAATTGGGTCCGTCACCCGTCTTCAAGGGGAATAATTCCAAAAGAAAACAGGCCAAGGAGACATGAACCATGATCACCGCGGAGCAAAAGCCCATAGAGGAAATCAGGGGGATGATCGCCCCTTATAAACGAATCCTGGTCCTGGGTTGCGCATCCTGCGTGGCGGAGTGTGCTGCGGGAGGGGAGAAGGAAACGGCGATGCTCGCATCCGCTCTGCGAATGGCAGCGAAAATAAACAAAGAGGACGTGCTCATTGAAGAGAAGACTCTCGACCGCCAGTGCGTGAAGGATTTCGTGATTCAACTGGATGATATCATTGACCGCTACGATGCGGTTCTTTCGCTGGCTTGCGGAGCCGGCGTGCAGGCCGTTGGCGACATGTATGAAGAAGTGGTGTTGATTCCTGCCCTGAATACGGAATTCCTGGGAGAGACGAGAGATCAGGGGTTGTGGGTGGAGAATTGCCTGGGGTGCGGCGACTGCATGCTCTATTATTTCGGCGGTGTCTGTCCCCTGGCGCGCTGCTCCAAGCATCTCCTGAACGGTCCTTGCGGAGGATCCACCAACGGGAAGTGTGAAGTGAATCCTGAAGTCCCCTGTGCCTGGCAATTGATTATCGACCGTTTGTCCCGATTTGGAGCACTGGAAAGGCTGGAGCGAATCTATCCGCCCAAGGACTGGTCAAAGAAGCAGGGGGGAGGGCCCAGAAAGATCATCAGGGAGGATCAGCAGAGGTGAAAACCATGAGCCGGTTGAAAAGCGTTTTGGAAGGTGGGAATTTCGCGGTCACGGCGGAATGCGGTCCACCCAAGGGGGCGGACCCCGGGGTCATTCTGAGGAAGGCCGAGATCCTTCGTGGCAAGGTGGATGGAGTCAATGTGACCGACAACCAGACGGCCATCGTGCGGATGTGTAGCCTTGCGGCATGCGATCTCCTCAAGAGGGCAGGCCTGGATCCGGTCCTTCAGATGGTGGTGAGGGACCGAAATCGAATCGCGCTTCAGTCGGACATCTTGGGCGCCTCGGCTCTCGGGATTCGCAACGTGCTCTGCCTTTCAGGAGACCATCAGATCTTTGGAAATCAACCCCAGGCTCTGGGAGTATTCGATCTGGACTCCATTCAATTGGTCCAGGCGGTGAAAGCCATGCGCGATGAAGGCGTCATCGTGGGCGGGGAGCCTTTGAATGGGCCTCCTGAACTCTTCATTGGCGCTGCGGCCAATCCCTTTGCCGATCCCCTGGAGTTTCGCCTGGTGCGCCTCGCCAAGAAAATCAAGGCGGGGGCCCAATTCATTCAGACGCAGTGCATCTACAACCTGGAACGGTTTGAGAGGTGGCTAAAAATGGCCAGGGATCGAGGATTGACCGAGAGAGCCCATATCCTCGGGGGCGTCACCCCGCTGAAATCCGCCGGGATGGCGAGATACATGAAAAACAGGGTCTCGGGCATGGATATTCCCGAAGGGATCATCAAGCGGTTGGAAGGGGTTCCCAAAGAGAAGCAGAAAGAGGAAGGGCTCCAAATTTGCGTGGAGACCATAGAAAAGTTAAAAGAAATCCCCGGCGTAAAGGGGGTTCATGTGATGGCCATCGAATGGGAGGAGGTCGTGGGAGAAATCGTCGAGCGTGCCGGGCTTCTTCCGCGACCCGAATGAGCCTGTGTAGGGGATGCGTATGCCGGCAAAATATGCGATTCATACGAAACCAGTTCCGCACCGCTTCAAACCCCTTTCCCGATCCGGCGTGATCGCGTGGGAAGAGGGCTGCCTGAAGTGCGCCGTTTGCGTGAAAAAACAATGCGTGTACGGGGTTTATCAAAAGAGGGGACTTGACCCCAGGCAGATGATCGAGTCGATCGACAATGAGTGCATGGGTTGTTTGAGATGTGTGCAGAATTGCCCCAAGGAGCTTATCCACAAGTCTCTCAACCCGGACTATCTTGCCATGGGCGACTCCCACTGGAGTCCCGATATCATCTCCCAGTTGTGGTACCAGGCGGAAACAGGAAAGATACCGGTCTCCGGGGCGGGATATCCAGGCCCTTTCAGCGGGCCCGGTTTCGATTCCATGTGGACCGACATGTCCGAAATCGTCCGTCCGACCAGGGACGGGATTCACGGACGGGAATATATCAGCACTGCGGTGGATTTGGGGAGGACGCCTGAATATCTTCAATTCAGGGAAAGCGGCCGATTTGAGGGAATGGGGATATCCGTTCTGGAACTGCCTCTTCCGATTCTTCTCAAGGTACCGTCATTAGGCTCAATCAGCCACAAGACCCTCAGAGGCTGGGCCATGGCCGCCAGGCGGCTGGGGACGTTGATGGCCGTTCCCATGGAGCTTATCCATGAAGCGCTGGGTGAATTCGCACCATCGATCGTTCCCATGGGGTCGACGGGAGATTTCCAATCGATGGCTGCCGGGGAGAGGCATCGGATTTTGGAGTTGCCGTGGGCCGAAGACTGGGAAGAGAAGGTCCGGAATTTGACCTCATCCAAGGCCTCCGCCCTGATCTCCATCAGGATCCCCATGGCCCAAGGAATGGAAGATAACGCCCTGAGAGCGGTGGAGGCGGGCGTGGCCATCATTCACTTGGAGGCAAGTTCAAACGGCCGGTTTTTGGACAGAGAGACCCGTTACATGAAGGATGGGATCCGCTCGGTCCACCTGAGATTTGTCGAGGCAGGCCTCCGGGATGAAGTGACGCTTATTGTCAGTGGAGGAGTTGCCATGGCGGAGCACGTGGCAAAATCGATCATCTGCGGGGCCGATGCGGTATACGTTGATTTGCCTATCCTCCTGGCGCTGGAGTGCCGGATGTGCAGGCGATGCACGAAGGAGCTTTCCTGCCCGGTGGAGGTGGAGAAGGCTCCTTCAGCCTGGGTGGCCTCCCGCGTGGTCAACCTCGTGGGTGCCTGGCATAATCAGCTTCTGGAGGTCATGGGGGCCATGGGCATGAGAGATGCCCGCCGCCTGCGCGGCGAAGTGGGTCGTGCCATGTTTTTTGAAGACCTGGATGAAAGTACCTTCGGATCCATGGGAAAAGTCGAGGAGGGATGTGAACTTGAGTAGAGACAGTGACTTCACCTTTCCAGAGATTGTCCGAACCCCCTCGCGGTTCAAAAACCCCATCGGGAGGTATCGATTGAACCGAACGACCGACTGCATTGCATGCGGGAAATGTGCTGAGATATGCCCTTACGGCGTCCATGCAGTCAGAAGAGGCAAGGTATTCGTGAGGAGCCATTACCTGTGCGTGGGGCCCGACTGCTCTGAGCCATGCCATGAGGCCTGTCCCGTTCAGGCCCTGTCTTTAAAGAGAAACCCGGACTTCGACGTGATCGGGGACTTCCGATGGACGCCGGACCTCCTGGCCAGCACCTGGTACATGGCCGAATTCGGGGAGGTTCCGCAGAAAGGGCTTCAGTACAGGATGGGAAACTCCGGGGGTGGGTTTGACAAACTTCGTTTGCTTTTCAAGGGAAACGGCCCTGGAGAGGCAAACGTCCAGGATGAGGAGGTGGATCTCGGCGTTCGGCTCAATCGGAGGGAAGATAACGCTCACAAGATCAGGATCCAGGTCCCCTTTTACGGGGGCGGGATGTCCTACGGGTCGGTCAGCATCGCAACGATGCTGAGCAGGATCAAAGCGGCCGCCGCCCTGGGAACCTTCTGTTGTACAGGGGAGGGGGGGTATCCCGATGAACTCAAACCCTACGATGATCATGTGATCACCCAGGTGGCAACGGGACTTTTCGGGGTTCGGGAAGAAACCATCCAGAGGGTCCGGATCGTGGAGTTCAAGTACGCGCAAGGCGCTAAGCCCGGGCTGGGGGGACATCTTCTGGGGGACAAGGTCACCCCTGGCGTGGCCCGAATGAGGGAGGCCGTGGTGGGGTTCCCGCTTTTTTCTCCTTTTCCCTTCCACAGCGTGTATTCGGTGGAGGATCACAAGAAACACGTGGACTGGATCAAGGCGATCAACCCGAAAGCACTGGTATCGGTCAAGGTATCCACTCCCACCGACGTGGATATGGTGGCCGTGGGAAGTTACTATGCGGGTGCGCACATCGTTCATTTGGACGGAAGCTACGGCGGAACGGGGGCCGCTCCGGATATCGCCAAGAAGAATATCGCCATGCCGATTGAGTACGCGGTTCCGAAGGTCCATAAATTCTTGAAGGAAGAGGGTGTCCGGGATAGGATCACGGTCATTGCCAGCGGCGGGATCCGGACCCCCCACGATGTGGCTAAAATCATCGCCCTGGGAGCCGACGGGGTGTGTACCGGGACGGCGGATCTGGTGGCACTGGAGTGCATTCGCTGTCACAAGTGTGAAAGCGGGCGAGGCTGTGCGCGGGGCATTGCCACTACGGATCCCGAATTGATGGGGTTGGTTCAGACCGAATGGGGTACCGAGCGGATTATCAACATGTTCATGGCGTGGCGCAGGGAGCTTATCAGGATTTTGAAGCGTCTAAAAATGAAGAGCCTCGATGAATTGGTTGGACGGACGGATTGTCTCGTGCACCTGGATTACATGAACCGATAACGCCGGGAACCGTGGACCGATGGAGGCCGGGTGCAAGGGATGCCGTTCACGTAAAGTGCGGTATTTGCTTGCTGGAGCGAAGTACTCTCGTGGGAGCGGCTTCCTGTTGTGGGACCGGGGTAGTCCCGTGGGAGCGGCTTCCAGCCGCGACTAGGGCTTCAGAGGTCCTTCTTTTCTTGGCTGGAAGCCACGTCCATTGAAAGTTGATGTTTAAGTTATCGGCATGTGGGCGAAGCGAGGGAAGAGCAAGGGAATCGTTCCGGTTCAGCTTCTCGCAGCTGGCCATAGAGGGATAGCAGATGGAGCGAAATCAAACCATTAGAAACATCCTTTTGTCGAGAAAGGCCCTGGTAGAAGACCTGCCTCGGAGACCCTATCATGAGACCGAGGCGGAAGGGGGCTGCGGTGTGACGGGATTCGCCTGCAGCATTCCCGTCAGGGGACGGCACATCTTCGAGCCTTCCAAACAGATGCACAACAGGGGCAACGGCCGGGGAGGGGGAATCGCAGCCATGGGGCTCGACTCCAGGATGCTGGGAGTTTCGGAGGACATCCTCCGGGAAGATTACATTCTGCAAATCGCCGTTCTCGAGGATCAGGTGATCCATGATCTTGAGCAGCGCTTCGTGGAACCGTTTTTCAAAGTGGATTTCTCTGAACGCATTCCACAGGTCACCGATTATCGGGACATTACCGGCCTTGAGGTGCGGCCCCCGGCGGTTTGGCGTTACTTCGTCCGCGTGAACCCCGACATTTTGGGGAGATTCATTTTGGACAAAGGTCTGGAGGGTCTCACCCCCAGACAGGCCGAGGACGAATTCGTCTATCAGAACACTTTCAGAATTAACAAGACCTATTACGATGCCTACGGAAAACAGCAGGCTTTTGTGTTGTCCCACGGTCGGAATTTTTTCATCCTCAAAATCGTAGGATACGCCGAGCAGGTGGTCCAGTACTATAAACTGGATGATTTCAAGGCGCACATCTGGATTGCCCACCAACGCTACCCCACAAAGGGTCGAGTCTGGCATCCGGCCGGGGCCCACCCCTTCATCGGACTGAACGAGGCCCTCGTCCACAACGGCGATTTTGCCAACTACCATTCGGTGGCGGAGTACCTGAGCCAGCGGAATATCTATCCCCTCTTCCTCACGGATACCGAGGTCTCCGCACTCCTCTTCGACCTGTACAGTCGAACCTACGGCTATCCCGTTGAATACGTCATCGAGGCACTGGCTCCCACCATGGAGAGGGACTTTGACCGGTTGCCTCCCGAAAAACAGCGCCTTTACCGGGCTATCCAGGCGACGCACATCCACGGCTCCCCTGACGGCCCCTGGTTCTTTATCATTGCGCGAAATGACACGGAGAACGGGCAATTTCAGCTCATCGGCATTACGGATACCTCCATGCTGAGACCCCAGGTTTTTGCCCTGCACGACGGGCAGGTGCAGATCGGTCTCATCTGTTCCGAAAAGCAAGCCATCGATGCCACTCTGAAAAGCCTGGCCGCGGAAGACCCCAGGTTTGGAACCGTGGCGGATCGGTATTGGAACGCCCGGGGAGGCAGTTATACGGACGGAGGGGCTTTTATTTTCAACCTGGAGGAAAACGGCGGGGGGACTGGGCAAAGAAAGTTATCCTGCGTGGACAAGTTCGGAAAGGAGATCAAGGTCCCGGCAGGGCAGACGCCCTATCTCCCGGGCCGCGTCTACTACCTGATGGAGGATGAGGGCAGGGAACGATTTGAAATTTCCTCCTTTTTCGAATTGCAGCGGCCTGATCTTCTCTTCGAATACGTGAAAGAGGGAATGAAAAAGTGGGACTACGCGGAGTTGATGGACTGTTTGAGGGAGATCAAGGCTTGGGCACGCAAGGGAGACGCACACTTCGAAGTCGCCCTGGAGGCCCTGACTTCCTTGATGGATCACCGCTATCCCACCTATGACAAAAAGCGCAGGTCGATTTTGCAGATGCTTCATCAGACGCTCGAGACCATCTTTCGCACGTTCCCCTCCCTGGACAGAGGGGAGGACAAGAGCGGGTATCGTCTCATCGATTGGGAGACGCGGCAATTTTTCAGAGGGCCGTCTTATAATGAGAAAGTTCTGATCATCGATGCTTCATTTTTCCCGCCGGAGGGGGATCACTGCGACAGCCGCTTGCTCGCGGAGGCCTTTTACAGGGGCTGGCGCCGGTTCATCGTGTTCGGTCTGAAGGGTCAGCGCTTTCATGGCTGCGGGTTAGGGCCGGACTCGGGGGGGGTGCGGATCGACGTCTATGGAAGTTCAGGCGATTACCTGGGCTCGGGCATCGACGGGCTCACCATCTATGTGCACGGAAACGGGCAGGACCAGCTTGGGCAGATCATGAAATCGGGCAAGATGGTCATCTACGGGGACACAGGGCAGACTTTCATGTATGGAGCCAAAGGCGGGGAGGTTTACGTGATGGGGAATGCAGCGGGCCGCCCGCTGATCAATGGGGTGGGCCGGCCACGGGTGGTGATCAACGGGACCTGTCTCGACTACCTGGCAGAATCGTTCATGGCCGGTGACCCGCTCAACGGGGGGGGATTCGTGGTCTTAAACGGCCTGGCATTCGATGAGGAGGGCAGAGTTGAACCGCAGCCCAGCCCCTATCCTGGATCCAATCTTTTTTCCCTGGCATCCGGCGGAGCCATTTACGTGAGGGACCCTTTTTGCCTTGTGGATGAGCAGCAGCTAAACGGCGGGGAAATCTTGCCCCTGGAGGAGAAGGACTGGGACTTGATTCTTCCCTATCTCCGGGAAAACGAGCGGCTCTTTGGAATCTCCGTTGAGGAGCATCTCCTGAGGGTCGAGGGCGAGAGAAAGAGTCCGTTCGGCGTCTATCGCAAAGTGAGGCCCAAACAAACCTCTTTACCGGATGAAGACGGACTGGAGGAGTGGGGGAATGAGGATGAGGGTTGAAGGTCGCTTAGAAGGTATTGACATTGGCAATATCTTCCTATAAATGTAACCCATGGAGATCAGAGAATTCGAGTGGGACGACCATAACCTCGAACACATTACCAGGCACAAAGTCTCCCCTGATGAAGTGGAAGATGTGGCATTCGATGACGAACCCTGGATAAGAAAAGGGAAAAAGGGGACACGATATATGCTTGGGTATACGATTGCCGGGCGGTACCTTTTTGTGGTTTATGTGATTAAAAGCCAGGGCGTTGCCAGGGTGATTACCGCAATGAGCATGGATCAAAAAACAAGGAAGCTTTACCTGGAAAGAGGGAGGAGAGGCAGACGATGAAGTTGCCCGATTTCAAGAAAGAGGAAGACGAAATCCGGTTCTGGGAGGAGCATTCAATAGCGGATTATTGGAAAGATCTCAAAGAAGCGGATGACGCTTTCAAGAGACCAAAGCTCACCCCCATTACGTTGAAATTTGACCCTCTCGTCCTCAAAAAGGTAAAGATGCTCGCGAGAAAAAGAGGCCTTTCCTACAACGCATACATAAGATACCTTGTTTCAAAGAGTGTTGAGGATGAAATGGCTCACAAATGATAAGAGGATGTGGACAGGAAGGAAATGCAGACCCGGTCCCCTATGAATCGAGACCAAAAAGGGCTTCTTCGAGCCCAAGCGCGAGGACGACCTTCCGTGAAATCTGTCGGACCGTCTCCGAATCGAGAGTCCAGACATATTTTTCCAAACGATGTTTGGGCACAGTGTGCAGGCTATCCGTTTGAACGAAAGACTGCTTAGGCAAGTTGGCCTTTTAATCTATGAAGACCTCGGTTGGATAGCCTTTCCCCTTCGTTGTGATCCCGGCAACGGTAACCTTGTTCAAGTACTCCAGCGCTCCTTGCCGTGTTAGGATGACGACGGGCCGTGTCCCCGCTTTTCCACCCAAGTCGATGATCCAGACATCGCCGCGATTCATGCATCCTCCCAGTGCTCAACCTTTCGCCAGGGCTCGAGTTGATCCGGATCATCGGGTTGTTCCTTGAGCTTGCTAATCCACTCGTGTTCGAATTCCGTGAGCTCTTTCTTTCTCAACCAATCGTGCAATGCCTCTCTAACTATGGCCGAACGAGACAACCGCCATGAAGCGGCAATGGTATCGATTTTCTTGAGCAACCTCTCGTCAAAACTTATTTGAACATTCTTCATTAGGTCAAGGGGCTGAACGCGGAGCTCGCTGACGCGCGGCCGGTTAGCACTGCCGAAAAAACGGTAAACCATGTATCATGAAATCGTGCGATTCGAATGGGATCCGAAAAAAGCAAAGCGAATCCTGAAGAAGCAGGGGGTGTCATTTGAGGAAGCGGGAACTGGGTTCTCTGATCCGCTGTTGATTATTTCATTCTTTTGGGTTAAATATAGTGAAAGATGCCCATCGTCCGCGGGGCTTCTTACCGAGAGGCCCGGCCTGTTCAGTACATGGGTGTAAATCATTGTAGTGGAGACATCTGCATGCCCTAATAATTCCTGCACTGTGCGAATATCGTAGCGCGCTTCAAGCAGATGCGCGGCAAAGGAGTGGCGCAGGTATGGCAACTGACCTTCTTGTTGATTCCGGCCCTGAGAGCCGCCTGTCTTGCCTGCCTCTCCTCGATGCCGGGCCGTTTGCCCAGATCGGCCAGAAAGGCTTCGATATCCTGACGCGAACGATGGCGCAACCGCTTCCCATGGAGAAAATCAACAAAGGCCTGCGCCCACTTGACATAAAAGTGCGCACGCTCGGGACGCACCCGGTTATCCTCTCCACAGGCCTAAAAAGGATCCCAAAATTTTTGGGCCGCTGCAGGTTTCTTTGGACTTTTTTTATTCATAAAAACGAACCAATTCAACGGATTAATTTCAACTCACAGTTTTGTAATAGACAGAATTATTCTATAACTTTTCTAAACCGTTATCGTAACACTCCGGAGTTATGCAATATTTTTCATAACGAGGTGCTCGGCACGAGCTATGTGTTTTAAATAATTAATCGAGGGTAAACCCCCGGCTGTGCCGGGGGACTCCCAGAGTTTGACATTTCCGGGATTATATGAAAGCCCCTCCAATGTGAACCGCTCAAAATTCACGGAAAGAGACGCTTTCATGAGCAATGCACGAAGTCTAAGTCAGAGGTTCCACCGGATCGGCCAAAAAGCGGGCCTCCCGGTGAACTCTCCATTATGCAACATTTCTAAGCAATGAGGGTAAAGATAATGAGTGATGTAAGCAACAAATCAGATAAAACTACATGGGCAATAGGTGGAGGTGTCTTATTAGGTCTTGGTGTTGGATTTTTCTTTCTGCATCAATCCGCTTTATATTTCGTTGGAAGTTTGTTAGCAGGATTAGGTGTGGGCTTATTAGCGACGGCAATACTTTCTAAAATTAAATAAATTCCTGCGACCGCTGTTAGTTTAAGATAATCCGTCATATCAATGCTGTCTGTTATAGGTTTGTTTTACTAATCGCATAACCTTGCAGTCCAGGGGACCCCAAGGGCCGGGCCACCATGGAAAACAATGCGCTAAGAACCTATTTTGCATTAGCAAAAGTCAGTGGGAGCCCTTGCTGCCTCTGACCGCAGCCTTAGGAGGAAAAAACAAATAGGCGATGCTTGAGGCGATGCTTGAATTTCTTAATCAAAACGCTGGTGCACTAACTGTAATATTTACGACGGTCGTTACTCTTTCAACCGGCGTCTATGCTATCCTCACCGCTATGCTTGTTGCGGGGACCAGAAGTATGCGCCAAGCTCAGACTGAGCCCAAAATTGAAGTCACAATAAGGCCGAGAGATGAATTCCCGACTAGATTTCTCTGAATTCAAAGGCCGTACCCAAATCGGTAAGCCACACCTTTATGCTATTGCTCAACATTTGGAGAAAATCCAAAAGGATTTTCACAATCTTGCAACCGGCTTCAAGCGAATCAAGGCCGACATTTACAATAACGAGGAGAGGGAGCAAGAAAAGAGAGCTTGGGAGGGACAGCGAGCACTTATCGCCAAAGATAAGGAAACTAAGAACAGCTCCTAACAAAAGGGTGCACTTGACCGGCAATCCGCTGCGGCCTTTGGCCTTGCTCCATAGCGGCAAGTGACCCTTGTCGTTCGCCTGACCAATACTCAGCTTTGGTTTAAAACTGAAAAGGTGATAAAATGGCAGTGAATTACAATTTCGAGTGGCACCCCATAGAGGCCCACGAGAACCGGAATAAACATGGCGTAGGATTTGATGAGGCGGCGACGATATTTAAAGACTCAAAGGCGCTTTCCATATTTGACCCAGAGCACAGCGAATCTGAAGACCGGTGGATAACTATGGGTATTTCAGAGAAAGGAAGGTTGCTGATTGTGCATCATACTTTCCGAAAAGAAACTCGAGGAGAAGTCACGATTAGAATTATTTCAACTCGAAAAGCTACAAAAAAAGAAACCAAAAAGTACGGTGACTAAGCATGAGAAAAGAATATGATTTTTCAAAAGGTGAAAGAGGCAAGTTTTATCGTCCAGATATGAAGCTCAACATTCCCATTTATCTTGATGACGAAGTTTCAGCCTTTGTTGAGAAGATCGCTTCCAAGAAAGGAATTGATCGATCTTCAGTTGTGAACGATCTACTCAGGGGTGATATCAAAATCGCTGAGGCAATGGAATAAATCGCCATCGGCGAACAATGGCATGAAGATGGACGGGCTATATCTTGCGGTTTTGACGAACCTTGGTTGGTTTCCATTGAGGAGGCTTTTACCTTTCCGGGGTTGTTTCCGCCCGACACTTATGCCCGCGTTAGGCAGTGACCGAATCTATTCACGCCCGTAAGGAGATTTTTTGCATTGGATATTCCACGGATCTTCAACATCACCGAAAGTGCTCACCGCATCCATAACCCGTTCACACCCGAAAAGCTCGCCACTCTCGGCGCGGCACTGCGCCTGGAAACGGGAACCCGAGTGCTCGACCTCGGCAGCGGTTCGGGGGAGATGCTGTGCACCTGGGCACGCGATTACGGAATCATCGGCATCGGCATCGACATGAGCCAGTTGTTCACCGAGCAAGCGAAACTTCGCGCTGAAAAACTCGGTGTCGCCGATCAAGTCAAGTTCATCCATGGCGATGCTGCCGGCTTCGTCTCTGACGAGAAGGCCGGTGTGGCAGCCTGTCTCGGTGCCACGTGGATCGCTGGGGGAGTCGTCGGCACCATTGAGCTTCTGGCGCAGAGCCTCCGCCCCGGAGGGATCATCCTCATCGGCGAACCCTACTGGCGGCAGTTACCGCCGACGGAAGATGTTGCCAGGGGGTGTCTTGCCGGCTCGATCTCCGACTTTCTCCTGCTTCCAGAACTTCTCGCGTCTTTCGGCCACCTCGGCTACGACGTCGTTGAAATGGTTCTGGCTGACCAAGACGGCTGGGACAGATACGAGGCGGCCAAGTGGCTCACCATGCGCCGATGGCTTGAAGCCAATCCCGACGACGAGTTGGCGAAAGATGTTCGAGCCAAACTAACCTCGGAACCCGAGCGCTACGCCGCTTACACGCGTGAATACCTGGGCTGGGGCGTGTTCGCGCTGATGAGGCGGTGATGAGGGGATTACCGGGCGACTCAGAAAGTGGGGAGAATCCAATGATGCCTAACAACTCATTCAAGCCGACACCGCTTCGCGGCGCGGCTTAATTCGGGCGTTCTCCACCAAAAGAACTACAATATTCTCTTGATCTGTACATTCAAATGATGTACAATTTAGCCATGAAATATGAATGGAGCCCTGCAAAAAACGAATGGTTAAAAGAACATAGAAATATATCATTTGAGCAGGTGATTTTTCACTTGTCACAAGGTGACGTCTGGAAAATCGCTGATCATCCGAATCAAGATAGGTATCCGGGACAAAAGATATATTTTGTCATTGTCGAAAACTATATACATCTGGTCCCCCATATTATCGAGCGCGATCACATTTTTCTGAAAACAATCATTCCCAGCAGGAAGGCAACACGAGACTATCAAGGAGAACAGGAGATATGAGCATGCAATTTGACAAAGAAGAAAAGGAAATTCTTGAAGCATATGAGTCCGGAGTAATGAAGCTGTCCACACCTTCCAAAAAGGAAATAGAAGCCATAAAGGCTGCGGCTAAAAATACCTTTAAGAAGGACAGACGTATCACCATTCGGCTCTTTGATCATGACTTCAAGGGTATTCAAAAGAAAGCCCTACAGATGGGCATCCCATATCAGACGCTGATTTCCGGTATTATTCATCGCTACGTCGAAGGGGAATTAGTTTCTAAAGAGGATAACCTTGCTGCTTCAGGGGACGGCGAAAAAGCGCGCCGCCCCTGACCGGCCCGTTATACCTTCAGCCTGGACACCGCGCGCTCATAGACCTGAACCGGCACCGCACCTTCCACGGGATAGACCCCTTCGAAAAAGAGAGTCGGTACCCCGGCAAAATTTCCCCTGGCCATCCGTTCATTCCGCTTATGCTCGATTTCCACCCGCCCGCGGCCGGTCTCTATGTCCTCCGCGAGACGCGTCACATCCAGCCCGGAATCCCTGGCCACGTCAAGCAATACTTTCCGTTCGGAGATGTCGCGATTTCTCTGGAAATAGGCGCGAAAGAGAGCGAAATGGAAACGTTCAAATACCTTGGCCCCTTGATTCCATGCACAATGGGCAGCCTCAAGCGCGAAGATGCTTGCCGAAGGAAGAGCGGTGCCGGACCAGGGGTTAAAGACCAGGCCCGGCTCCTCTGCCGCGGCTCTCATTCGGCTGCGGTTGACACCGGATAGCTCCAGACTTTCCCCTCCCAAACCAGGGATCATCGGAAAACCCAACCAGGCGATTTCAACTGCGCCCGGATGCCTTTGAACAACCCCTTGCAAACGAACCGCTGCAATATATGACCAGGGTCACAAGTAGTCGAAATAAAAATCAATTTTAAGGCTAGGCTTCATTTTCTTTAGATTCAAGGTTGCCCTATCCTTTCATCCCTGCCCCGGATAAACCATGAGGTGCTCAGAGGGAAAAGAAGTCATGGGATGCTGACTTCCGGATTCACCCGATAACGGACAAAATGGTTTCTTCTATCCGATTGCTCTCCGTCCTCTCCTGCACTTTTTGACCATCGGCCTGTCTCACGTAGAAAACGCCCGTCATCTTTTCATGATCACTGGTAACCTTGGCGAACCGGATATCCAGGCGCAGGGAAAGGAATGCCTTGGATAGCTCATAGAGCAGTTCCAGCCTCCCCGCCGAACCCACCTCGATCACGGTGAAAAAGTCAGAGACCTCGTTGTCAATCTTGACCTTCCTTTTCTGCGGGATCCGGTATTTGTTCGAAGAGGCGGTCGCGCGCCCCTTTCTGGTGATCAATTCATCCAAAGGAATCCGATCTTTCAGCGCGAGACGGATATCGTTACATACCTTTTCCCACTGCTCCGCCTCCCTGTATGGATCCAGCGGGTTGGTCACCTCGTAGATGTCAAATGCCAGCCCGTTTTTCAAGGTGAAGATATTTGCAGAAAGCACATTGATGTTATGGAGGGTGAAAACCCCGACCATTCTGCTGAAAAGCCCCCGCCAGTCGTATGTGCATAGGATGGCCCGGGTGACCGGGGCGTCTTTGAGCTTCACGAGAGTCCATGCGAAATCATCGTCTCCCAAGGTAAGGGCCAGGCGAAAATGATGAACCATGTCCTCCACGGAGACATTCAGAAAATAGCGGGGTGACACCTGATCCATCAGCCGTTCGATGTTTTTTCTTGAAAAATCGGGCTCCAATTTTTCAAAAAGCGCGCTTTTTTGGATCTCCAATCTCTTGGTCGCACTGGGGGAGGCCAGGGTCCCCCTTTCCAGAACACGTCTCACCTTGAAGAACAGCTCGATGAGCAGCATGATCCTCCACTCGCTTCGAGCCATCGGGCCTGTGGAAAGACTGTCGGCGACCGTGAGAAGGAAAAGCATCCTCAGGATATCATTGTCCTGGACGATCTGTGCCACTCGAACGGAGGTTCTCTCCTCGCCCAGGTCTCTGCGTTGAGAGGTGCGTGCAAGAAGCAAATGGTGCCTGACAAGGAAAGGGATGACGGAAAGGGCTTTCCCTGAAATGCCGAGCCTTTTCAACATCCTTGGGACGAGTTCGGCTCCCTTCTGAGCGTGATCTCCCGCGTAGCCTTTCCCGATATCGTGAAGAAGACCGGCAAGATAGAGCCAATCCGGGTGCTCCAGTTCACCGAATACCTCCTTGAACAGGGGCCGGCGATCTTCGTACTTGCCCCCCGCGATATCTCCAATGACCTCAACGGCCTTCAGGGAATGAAAGTCGACGGTTTCCACGTGGTAATAATCGGACTGGGCCAAGTTCCTGATCCTTCTGAACTCGGGTATGAAAAGGCTGACCAGGCCGACATCAAGGGCCAGCCTGGAAACCTTCGGGTTTCTGGGATCCAGGATGAGGCTCAGGAACATCTCCTTCGCTCCGGGTGTTTCGAGGAGCTGCCTTCCTTGCGTAACGATTCTTTTTCTCGCCTCCCAGATAAAACCGGATCCCGGGAACAGTCCGAGACGGTTCGCCTCAAGGAAGGTTTTCAGGATCATCACCGGCTCTTTCCCCCAAAGGCTTTCTTCTCTCAGGACCAGGTGTCCTTTGAAAACTCGATATTCTAAAGGGACTTGCTGAGGGGTGGGTTCTATCGGCAATGGAGCGATAAGGTCCAGTGCTTTTGTTTGGAACTCTTCATGGCCGTAACGGACTCGATTCAGATGCAGGTAAACGTGCCTCATGAATTTCTCTGAGCCCGCGATATGGAGATTGCCCGGGTACCCCAACAGCTCTGAGAGGTCTTTTCGGCGAGACAGCAGGAGGCGATCTTCTCTCCTGCCGCTTAGAAGATGCAGCAGGTTTCTCACCTTCAGCAGAAACCCTTTCGATTGGCCTAACTTGGCGGTCCCGAAGTGGGAAAAAACGGCAAACCGTCTTATTTGACTGAGGCTTGTGCACTTAAAATAGATTCGGGCCATCCATGCCATGAAATGAAGGTCCCGGAGCCCTCCCAGCCCTTCCTTGACATCCGGCTCCACAAAGAAATCCTCATTGCCGTACCTTTCTTCCCTTTTTTTCCGGGAAATGAGGAACTGCTCGAGCAAGGATTCTTTTTTCCTATCGATCCTTGCCCGGTAAGCAGCCTCGAAAAGCCGATAGAGGCCACGGGACCCGAACAAGAACCGGGCATCCAGGAGGGAAGTCAGAACCTGAAAATCGTTTGCTGCCAGGCGGATGCACTCCGGGATCGTCAGTACGGAATATCCCACCTCCAGCTTTGCGTCCCACAGGGGATAGAGGGCGCGGGCGATGGCCTGATTCATTTGAGGGGAAAGCTTCCCTTGATGGATCAACATGAGATCCACGTCCGAATAAAAACAGAGCTCACGCCTCCCGAAGCTTCCAAGAGCCAATACAGTGAGAGCGCTATGCTCCGATTCTCTCAGCTCCTGCCTCAAGCCTGACATGAAGAACAGGGACCGGATAAACCTGTCCATCAGTTCCGAATACCGTTGTGTTGTGTAAAGACCTGAAGCCCTGTTGAGCTCTGCCTTGACAAGGACCTCCCTGGACTTCAGAAAATCCCGAACAATCCCTGTGGATGGACTCGAATTTTCAGATGGCGTCGCGATCTTCCTCTCCCGTTCTGATGCGGATCGCTTTCTCAATGGGAAAGACAAATATTTTTCCGTCCCCTATCTGACCCGTATAGGCATTCTCCTTGATGGCTTCTATCACCCTGGTGACGCTTTCAGAAGGGACCACGACTTCGATCTTCACCTTGGGGAGAAAATCCACCACGTACTCGGCTCCCCGGTAAATCTCCTTGTGTCCTTTCTGCCTCCCGAAACCTCTGACTTCCGTCATGGTGACGCCGCTGATCCCCAGTTTCAGGATTGCATCCTTTACATCGTCCAGCTTGAAAGGTTTGATAATTGCCTCGATTTTTTTCATGCTTCTCCCCCCTTAAAATGATGTGAGCACTCCTTCATTGAGACAGAGGTCTCAAGTGTACTTTCGCCTTTGAAAATCAGTCTTTTGAGCTTCCGGCACCATGCAGATATGAAGCCCTCCCCGATAGAGCGAAAAATCATGGTATTCAGTACCATGGCAGGCTGTCAATTTTTTTTCTTGCTCCATCTCTACCCGGAAGGTTCCAGTGGATCCCTTGCTCGCGTTTCTTGAGATCGGCATGAAAAGGAATTTGAAACAGGGAATCCGGTATTTCCACAGGTCGTGGACCTCCGCGGTGCGCCCGGATGACCATGTTAGCAAATATCGATCGCTTTTGTAATTAGGCATTAATGCACATCCTATTCATCCTTTGGTTGTTCGATCCCATAGGGATGCCTGGAGGGGCAATTGTGTCGATTGCGATCCTGTAAGATCTGGACCCGGCTGCCTCATGGAGATCGAGTCAAGCAGGCTCTTCAGTCTCGCACTTTTTGTCCGGCGAGGCGTTAAAAGACGGCCTCCCTGGTTTTCAAACGGAGAGCAAAGACCTATGGTGGGCACGATTTTTCGCCGGGACGCACAGGCAGGTACGTCGCCTCTCGACTTATCGGAGAGAGAACGACACTCAGCGGAATTCCGCTATGGAGGGATCTCATGGAAAGAAGCTAGAAGGCGCTCATCCCCAGGTTCTCCCTGGCCACGATCAGTTTCTGGATCTCGCTCGTCCCGTCCGGGATCGTCAGGGTTCTGGCATCCCTGAAGTAGCGCTCTACGTGGAACTCACTGGAAAGACCATAGGCTCCGTGGACCTGTAACCCCATGGAGGTCACTTTGACAGCACTTTCGCAGCAGTAATATTTGGCCATGGAGGATTCCCTCGCCGCCCTCACATCCTGATCGATCATGTAGAAGGCCCTGTAGGCCAGAAATCGTGATGCGTCGGTCAGGGAGTCCATTTCGGCGATCATGTGCTGAATGGTTTGGTGACCGGATAGAGGCTTCCCCCACTGTCTGCGCTCCTGTGCATATTTCACGGCCGCTTCAAGGGCCGCTTGGGCAATCCCCACCGCACCCACCGCAAGTGTGGCGCGGGCTCCTTCAAAACGTTTGAGCGTTTCCCGCAGCCCGGCTCCGGAGGCTCCCACCCGGTTGGCGGCGGGGACGATGCAATCTTCAAAGTGGATTTCACTGGTCGGCGAGGCCTTGAGACCGAGCTTGTCCAGTTCTCGCGTGGTGAATGGAGAGACGTGCTTGTCGACCATCAGGACGTTGAGGCCGGGCTCATCCTTGATCTTGCAAATGCAGGCAACCAGATCGGCCACGCCTCCGTTCGTGATCCAGATCTTGGTGCCGTTCAGTACGTAATGATCTCCCTCCTTCACGGCGGTGGTCTGGATCTCGCGGGGGTTGGAACCCACATTGGGTTCGGTAATGGCCCCGCAGCCGATCTTATCGCCCCTGAGGTTCGGAAGGAGGACTCGGTCGACGAGATCTTGATCTGTGGCGGCGCCCATGGCCCATCTTGCCGGTGCGGGATGCACCAGGGCCATGACTCCGAGGGCAGGCCAAACTCTCCACAGCTCCTCGAGCATGATCCCGTGGCTCAGTTCATCAAGCCCACTTCCTCCCCATTTTTCCGGAAAGGTGCCGGCAATAAAACCGATGGAGATCAACTTCTTCAGGAAGCGCCCTGCGGTTTCCCGGTCCATGGGTCCCTTCTTTTCCTGTTCGTCCACGTATGGGGCGATCTCGTTTTCCACGAAACGTCTGGCGTTGGACTTCAGGATCCTTTGCTCTTCGGTCATTCCAAAATCCATTTCCCATCTCCTTAGACGTGCTTGGGTTGCCTGTGCCGCCCCGTTTAAAAGTATTTCCAACCCGATTTCTGCGCGGGTGGAAGTGATTCCGCTTTGTCCTCTTCCGCTTTGCGCAAGGGATGAACAGCCAGGAGCCTAGGCAACCCGACCCGTGATGTCAAGCGGATTTTACCTTGGCTCTGCTCCATTGGTTGTCATTCCCAAACTTGCAAAGTACAATGCGGCGAGATTACGAGTGACCCCAGGAGAATTGCATATAAGCGCCGCCTCTGGCCGAACCGGCCAGTCTAATCAAGGACAGAAACTTCACTCTGGGGTCATCCCGGACTTGAGGAACCTGTCCCGGCATGGGGTTAGCCGGGGGGATCCAGGATACAAGACTGGATTCCGGATCGGGGTCCGGAATGACCCGACTGGGCAAGGGAAAAGTGCTGTAACAAAACCTGTAAAAAAATGAAGTTTCATACGAGGCACCCAGCGGTCAGTTGTTACACGAGATTTGGTGCACTTGGAGGAGGATTTCCCTATGGCGCGCGAACACCTGGAGTGCGTTGAAATCAATCCCGACAGGGAGCCCGCCGTGGTCATCCTGTGGCTCCACGGGCTTGGGGCGGACGGCCATGATTTCGAGGCCATCGTGCCCGAACTTCGGCTTCCTGACACTTTTCCGATCCGCTATGTTTTTCCCCATGCGCCCATGCGGCCTGTGACGATCAACTTTGGAATGGTTATGCGGGCCTGGTACGACATTCGGGGTATGGATGTTTCCGATGGGATCGATATGAAAGGCTTCCTTGAATCCGTTGATCATCTGAGAGCCCTTATTCAGCGTGAACTCGATAGGGGGGTTCCATCGGAGCGCATCTTGCTTGCTGGATTTTCTCAGGGTGGGGCCATTGCGCTGCACACCGGACTTCGCTATGAGAAACCTTTGCGCGGAATGCTGGGGTTGTCCACCTACTTGCCCACGGCAACCACGTTGGCCGCCGAAAAAAGTGAGGCCAACGAGAGTATCCCGATCTTTATGGCGCACGGCAAGTCTGATCCGCTGGTCTCCATCTCCAGAGCCATCGCCGCGCGGCACGAATTGAAAAGACTGAACTATCCGGTGGAGTGGCACGAATACCCGATGGAACACCAGGTCTGTCTCCAGGAAATTGAGGATATTCGCACCTGGCTGTTGAAATTGCTGGATGGGTTGGAGCCCTTCACACAGCGGTCCGGGTAAGGTTCCTTAGAAAGGGATTGCGTCCGGGTTCACCTTTTCTACGCCACCAGGCCAGGGAATCATCGATCAAGCTCAAGAGCTTCTCTTTATCCCGTGGAAGCTTGCCGTCCACTTCCCCCAGGAAATAGTTGGCCACGTGATCGGTAGTGAGAAACTCGGAAGTGACTTCCAGTTGCTCGAGGAAGCTTCGAATCTCAAGGAGGACTCCCTCGATCGATTGCAAGCTCAACTCCCCGCGCTTCACTTTTTCATAGATCGGCGAGGCCGCGGCCACATGGAATGTCCTCAGCCTGATGAAATGGGGATTGATCCTGTTCAGCACTTGAGCCGTATTCTCTGCGTGCTGTTTCCATCTCTCCCTTCCCCCAAGACCCGGCATGACATATTCCGAGACTTCAAAACCGGCTTCCACAGCCTTCCTGCCGGCCTCCACCATCTCGACCGCACTCGCTCCCTTTTTCACGTATTTGAGCAATTCATCATCCCCTGTCTCCAGACCGATGTGTAGACGCGAAAGGCCGGCCTCCCTCAGTTTCCTCAATGTCTCCGCCCTCTTCCTGGTGAGGGTTTTCCCCCTGGCATAGGAGCAAATCCTCTCCACCGTAGGGAACGTTTCCCGGAGGAATTCCAATATCTCCACGAGCGGCTCCATTTTCATGATCAGGCTGTCCGAGTCCTGCAGGAACACGCTTTTGACTCCATCATCCTGGAGCCAGGCAACACCGTTATATCTGGCGACATCGCCGGCTCCATGCCCCGTCCGCTCGGCCCAGCTCCGGAGTTCCTCCGCCACCCTCTTTGCAGCAAGGATGTCCCCTTTCACCTCCTCCACGGTCCTCAGTTCAAATTTCTCCCCTTTGAACACCGAGCAGAACTCGCACCTGTTCCAGGGACAGTTCTTTGTCACCCTCACGAGCAAGGAGCGAGCTTCCGACGGGGGTCTGAGGGGTCCGGCTGTGGCTTGCACCATCATTAGTCCTGCTTCCTCTCCGCTTGACGTTCAATCTTATTTCCGGGCTGATCCCGATCTCTACTTTAAAAAGGTCTCACAAAACGGGTAGGGACCATATTCGTTTTTTCCCAAAAGCAGCATGGCTCAATTGACCTTTCATGTCAAGAAGGGACCGGGAGGTTGGCAGGATGTTCCGTTTGGAGGTTTTTTGCGAAATGTGGTATCTCTCGCGGGGTGGCTTTTGATTTCGGAGGCCGGAGTAAATCGTTTTCGGGGATGGAAGCTGTCAAGATGAGGAGAAATCCTGAAACGGCCGTGGAGCCCGCGCCGTGTCGCTTCGCCTTTCAGGCAGCCGGGAACAGGGCGTGGCAATGGGAATGCTTGCCGGAGTGGAAAGCCGAAGCCTTACAAAAGAACCGACTCGGGAGAGACAGATGGAAACGGAGAAAAGTCAACAAGGAGCGATCGAGGAGAGCGGAAATTTCAGGATAACCTTCTTGCCGGACGACAAGACCGTTGAAGTGCAAAGGGGCACTACCCTCATGGAGGCGGCCCAAAAGGCCGGTGTCCACATCAACAATCTCTGCGGCGGAGAAGGCGTTTGCGGCAGGTGTCGTGTTCGAATCAGCGACGGGCGGGTCCAGGCAGACAAGCATTCCATCAGCCTCTTATCAAAGGAAGAGATCGCACAGGGATATGCTCTGGCCTGCCAAACCCGTGTGAACAGGGACATGGAGGTGTTGATCCCGGCGGAGTCCCGCCTGGAGGAGGCACAAATTCTGATGCATGAAATGCCATTCCAGTACGGTCCGCCGGAAAAGATCCGCGTTGCGAAGGTTCCCTCTGATCCCATGACCCTGTTTGACCCGTTGGTGCAAAAAGTCCATCTCAAGTTGCCCGAACCTTCCTTGTCGGACAACATGCCGGACATCGAGAGAGTCATTCGTGAGCTCAGAAAAAAGACCGATCAGCATGACTTCGAGGTATCCCTTTGCTGCCTCCAGGGCCTGGCGGCCAAGCTGCGTGATCATGATTGGGAAGTGACCGTCACCATTGCCAGGCGCGGGGATCATTGGCGAATTCTGCAGGTGGAACCCATGGACACTTCTGAGAGAGCCTATGGGGTGGCCGTCGACGTCGGCACGACCACGATCGTGGCTCAACTGGTGGACCTGAAGTCGGGCCACGTGCTGGGTGTGGAGGGCAGTCACAATCTGCAGGCGAGATACGGCGAGGACGTCATATCGAGAATGATTTACGCTTGCAGCAGAGAAAAGGGGTTGAACTCTCTTCATCAGTCCGTGATCCGAAACATCAATCAATTGATTTCAGGATTGCCGGGGGATCGGGGAATCGCCCTGGAGGACATCTTAGCGGTGGTAGCCGCAGGCAACACAACAATGAGCCATCTCCTCCTTTCGTTGATTCCGTGTTCCATTCGGCTTGACCCCTATGTGCCCACGGCCACGTTCTATCCCCAGGTGCCGGCGCGGGAGTTGGGCATCCGCATCAATGCCGAAGGGATCCTTCAAACCATCCCCTGCGTGGCCAGTTATGTGGGAGGAGATATTGTAGCAGGGATTTTGGCCTGTGGCATCGCCGACAAGCCCCGGACAAGCGCTCTCATAGACGTGGGGACCAATGGCGAGATCGCCATCGGGAACAATGACTGGATGGTGTGCTGTTCAGCGTCTGCAGGCCCCGCATTTGAGGGTGGGGGAATCACGCACGGTATGAGAGCCACGCGCGGCGCCATAGAGCAAGTGATCATTGAAGACGGCAAGGTCTCTTACAAGGTCATTGGAAAAGGGAAGCCACGAGGGATTTGTGGTTCGGGTCTGATCGACAGTGTCTACGAACTTGTGAGGAATGGAATTATCGGGAAGGAAGGAAGATTCAATCCTTCCACCCGTCAAGAGAGGCTGAGAGAGAAAGATGGGCGGATTGAATTTGTTGTGGCCCGTGCCGGCGAAACCGAAACAGGAGAGGATATCGTTCTCACGGAGTCGGACATCAGCCATCTGATCAGGTCCAAGGGCGCGGTGTTCGCGGCCATGAAATCTCTTTTGGATTACGTGGGTCTCAAGTTTACGGATATGGATACGCTTTTCGTGGCGGGGGGCTTTGGGAATTTCTTGAACATCCCCAAGGCGATCGGCATCGGCCTGCTGCCGGACATGGAGCTTGAAAGAATCCGATTCGTGGGAAACAGTTCGTTGATGGGCGCCCGAATGGCGCTTCTGTCCACCCATGCCTTGGAGCGGGCGATGCATATCGCAAGAGGGACAACGAACATCGAGCTTTCGAATTATCAGCCGTTTATGGACGAATACATTGCAGCCATGTTTCTGCCTCACACCGATAACCGGCTGTTTCCCTCAGTAAATTACTAAGTGAAGGAGTGCCGGGGTCTCTTAAAAGGCAAAATTGAGGCACATCAAGGGGAGGATACGGCTTGCCATGCTCAGAGAACCATTCCTCATTCGGGGACCGGCAAGAGGAAAGATCCATGGAGACAAACGCCTCGCGTGGGAGCGCCCATGAAGAGACCGGGACGATCCAGGGGGCGGCCGTATAAGACCTGTCACGAAAAGGCCCCGGATTTGTCCCGGCAAATGGTTCCGGCCCTCCCTCCGGTGCCTTTTGCCGGAGCAGATTTCATTTTAGGGGTTGTGTGATGGTGAAGGCGCCGCGGATATCGCCCGGTTCGAAGCCAACGGCTTTATCCTCCGGGTAGAGTTCCTTGAGCTTTGCCGCAACGGTTGGATCGATCCTTTCACCGTGACAGATCACGCAGAGGCCTCCGGTCGGTATCGCCTTCATGTAGCGAAACAGCCGTTTTCCGTTCTCCACGGTTATCTCCGAGAATTCCATGTGATGGACTGCTTCGCCTCTTTTTTTCCGATCCTCGAAACCGGTTAGCACACCCCTCTCCCACGAATCGGGGGCATTGCTCTGGTTGCGGTACTTCAAGCCGGTTCGACCCACCTTCCAGCCCTTTCTCTCCGAGATTGCTCTGGCAATCTCCGGTGCTTTCGCGTGACAGACCTGGATGGCGTTGACCGGCCCCCCCGATCGCAAGGCCTTGTGAAGCTCTCCTTTCAAGAGGTTCGTAAATTCCTGGACCGCTGCGCGGCTCTCTTCACTCCTCGTCTCGATATCAGCGGCTGCTGCCGAAGTGGTCGCGAGGGCAAGGAGTACCGTAAATGTTTTACAAAATTTTGGGCATTTCTTCATGAGGCTCCTTTTCGTTCGCTTCTTTGCTCTGTCCCGTTCCATGCATCCTATCTCCCTCGGGGCTAACCCGTCTCCTTTTTTTTATTGCCTTTTTACCCTGTTCCCCGCAGATAAGGCAAGGAGGAAGGAGGCGGATAAACAGCCGCGAACTCCTCGCGCTTTGCGACCGCTGCAAGGTTGCGCTCAAAGTTTTCAAGCTTGATTCGAGAGAGGTTTCCATATATATTCGTCCGCCAGACAAACCGGAACTGCAATGAAGACGTTGATTTGTGGGCTGCTTGCGTTGGATGTGATTTGCGTATTTCGCTTGGTGTCCGGTTGAGCCTGCCCAGCTTGCAGCGGGAAGAGAAATCGAGTATGGAAACCGGCAAACGGGTTGACTGGCCAACGGGCAAACCCATTTGTCCGAGCCTCACAAGGAGGAGAGGAAAACATGGCGGGGATACTGGAAGGGCTCAGAATCATCGACATGGGACACGTGGTGGCTGCCCCCGCGGCCACCGCCATGCTGGCCGATTGGGGGGCCGAAGTGATCAAGGTGGAGCCTCTGTCTGGAGAAATGGCCCGCGGAATAAAAAAAATCGCCGGCGTCGAGTTGGTAGTCAAGTTTGACGGAGGTGAAACGAATTATTACTTCCAGCTGCTGAACAGGAACAAGAGGGGTCTTGCGGTTGACCTGAAGACCGATTCCGGCAGGGATATTCTTTACCGGCTTGTGGCAAGGGCTGACGCCTTCATTTCCAACTATCAGATGGATGCGCTCAGGAAACTGAAAATGGATTATGAAACCCTCAACGAAGTGAACCCCAGGCTCGTTTACGGCGTCCTGACCGGTTACGGCACGATCGGACCTGATAAGGATGAGCGGGGCTTTGACTATGCGGCGGCATGGGCCCGTTCCGGGATACAGCACATGATCGGGCAACCGGGAAGCCCGCCCCCTCCCCAGCGTGGCGGCATGATGGACAGGGTGACTGCCGGTTACATCGCTGCCGGAATTCTGGCAGCCGTTGTCCACAGGGACAGGACAGGGGAGGGACAGGAGGTGCAGTTTTCCCTCTATCATACCGCAGCATGGATTCTGGCCGAGGACATGCAGGCTGCTTTGATGGGTACACCTTTACCCAAACACGACCGCAGCAGGGCGGCAAACCCCATATTCAGCAATTACAGAGCCGGCGACGATCGATGGTTTCAACTGGCCATGCTGCAGTCCGATCTTCAGTGGCCTGGTTTCTGTCGAGCCATAGAAAGACCCGAGCTCGAAAAGGATCCCCGGTTTCACGATCTGGAGGCCCGGGAACAGAATTGCGAAGAGTTGATTCGCATCCTGGACGAGATTTTTGCTTCCAAGACCAGAGACCAGTGGGAAAAACGGTTCAAGGAAAACGACTGCATATACGGCTGCATTCAATCTCCCATGGAAGTGACCAAGGACCCTCAAGCCTTGGTCAACGACTTTTTCCCCGAAATCGACCATCCCATGGCAGGACCCATGAAGGTGGTAAACACCCCCGTGAAGTTCTGCCAGAATCCTGCTTCCGTGAAAGCTCCTGCTCCGGAGGTCGGGCAACACACGGAAGAGATCCTCTTGGAACTGGGTTACAGCTGGGAGGACATTGTGAATCTCAAAGACAAGGGGGCCATCCTATAGGGGGAGATCCCGAAACGGCTTTACCGTCACAACTTTCCTGTGGTCCCTGGGATCAGGTGTCATCGAAACCTTTTCGGCTTTTTCCAGTTCCTCGTGCAGCAAGCCCGCCCCGTCCCTTCATCTTCACGGCCTGAAAAACAGGCCTGTATCCACGCTGCTTTGGGATTCGTCCTATGCACGCTGCTTTGGTTGCCCTTTCGGTTTCAAACTTCATGTTGTAAAATCCGATCGGCTGGCAACAGGGAAAAATCTCGAATTTGTCCGGCTTCTTCGGGGGGTGGCAAAGAAAAATGAAGCCCCCGGGGAGAAATTTTCGTCGCAAGTTGTTTCCGTGGGGTAGGGAGTCCCCGAGAAGTGGACGGGAAAATCCTCTAGATGACGGCGCCGGTGCTTGTTTTGTGTTCCTTCCAGTACTTTTCCCGGAGCAGTCTTTTCAAAAGCTTTCCTGTGGGCGTCCGGGGAAGTTCGTCCACGAAATCCACGCTCACCGGGCATTTGATCTTGGCCAGATGTTTCTGGCAGAACTCGATGAGCTGCTCTTCCATTTCCGTGCCTGCCTCGGAAGGGTTGCGGAGCTGGATAACCGCTTTGACTTCTTCGCCGAATTCCGGGTTGGGTACCCCGATGACTGCCGCGTCCAGGATCTTGGGGTGAGTGACCAGGACGTTTTCCGATTCCTGTGGGTAGATATTGACCCCTCCGGAGATGATCATGTTGCTCTTCCGGTCGGTCAGGTAGAGGTATCCTTCCTCATCCAGGTAGCCGATATCTCCCAGAGTGGTCCAGCCTTTTTCGTTCTTGGATTCGGCCGTTTTTTCCGGATCCTTATGATATTCAAAGGGAACCCCGTCGGCAAAGTAAATGATGCCCGGCTCTCTGGGAGGCAACTCGTTGCCTTGCTCATCCATGATGTGGGTCACTCCAAGCAGAGCCTTACCCACCGATCCTTTGTGAGACAGCCATTCCTGCGAGCTGATCGCCGTGATGCCGTTTCCCTCGGTACCGGCATAGTACTCGTAAAGAATCGGACCCCACCATTCGATCATCTGCTCCTTGACGGGAATGGGGCAGGGGGCCGCCGCATGCACTGCGGTTTTCAACGTGGAGAGGTCGTATTTCTTTCGAATTTCTTCCGGCAACTTGAGCATGCGGATGAACATGGTGGGGACCCACTGGCTTGCGGTCACCTTGTACTTTTCGACCAGCGCGAGGGCCTCTTCGGCGTCGAATTTTTCCATGACAATGACGGTTCCGCCCATCCGCGTGGTAATCATAGAGAAGCGAAGGGGAGCCGAGTGATAAAGCGGAGCGGGGGAAAGGTAGACAGCGTTTTCGTTTAGTCCATAGAGTTGAACGAGCAGTTTGGCCCCATCGCTGATCTCCCCGATGGGTCTGCCCAGAAAAGGGGGAACGACCCCTTTTGGCAGGCCGGTCGTTCCTGAGGAATATAACATGTCCTGCCCTTCCGTCTCGTCGGCCACAGGGTTCGTAGGCAGATTCGCCACCAGATGTTCATAGGATTGATAGCCTCTGATGGTCCCAAAGAGCATCAGCGGAGCGATCACGTTGGGCATTTTCCCCGTGAGTTCCGTCGCCAGCTCTTTCTTGACGTAGGAAGTGACGAACACCTTGGCATCGCAGTTGTTGATGATGTATTGTACCTCGCCGATGGTTAAATGGGTGCTGATGGGCGTGTAATAAAGTCCCGCTCTCTGTGCCGCCCAGGTGACGATCAGATAGTGAGCGTTGTTTTCCATGCAGATCGCCAGATTGTCGCCCTTTTTCAGTCCCAGGTTGCGGAAGAGATGGGCGCACTGATTGGCTCTGTCCTCCAACTGTTTAAAGGTGACAACCTCCCCGCTTCCAGCCATGATATAAGCGGGTTTGTCCGGTTTCGAATCTGCGAATTTTCTGGGGAAAAACATGAAAATGGTCCTCCTTGGCCGGCATGGAGCGAGATTTCTGCTTATGGACCGAAAAACGGTTGAGCCTTCAACATCTCTCTGTCCCGGGGGGCAGGGACAGCTGTTCGATTCATGATGGTCTTTTCCGTCACACTGAACGGGTAGGGACTCCTCTCTCGTGGCGGAATTCTACTATAGGAATTGGGCGTTGCTTGTCAACGGCAAATAGAGCCCGATGTGGCCACCGTATTTGCTCACGGGGTTATCCGATGCCCGGTGGTCGATTGTCGACCACCAAGACCTGCCGGCATGACGCAATTTTCATTAAAACTCTGCACGATCTTGAAATCGGGTCGAATTAGATTTTGTAAGGAAGCCTGCGGTTCAGTTCTATGGCCGCCATGTCCAGCGCTACATCATAGACGATGATCTCCACGCCGGTTTCAGCAGCGCTTCTGAGTTCTTGGCCGTAGGCAGGGTCGATGTGATCTGCGGGCTTAAAGAGTTTCGTATCCATGCGCTGAACGACGTAAAACATGACAGCCCGATGACCGGAGCGGACCTGGTTCTGCAATTCCTTCAGGTGCTTCAATCCCCGAGAGGTCACGGCGTCGGGAAAGTAGGCGACCCCATCTTCCATGAGGGTGCAGTTCTTAACTTCCACAAAACATTTCTGCTCCCCCCGTTCCAAGAGAAGATCAATGCGCGAGTTTTCACCGTATTTGACCTCGGAGCGGACATGGCTGTACCCGGAAAGCTCAGGAACGGTATCGGCAAGAATTGCGGCCCTGGCAAGTCGGTTCGGCACATTGGTGTTGATCCCCACGAGCGAAGCTGGCATTTCAATCATCTCCCAGGTGTATTTGAGGCGCCTGCTCGGTCGATTCTGGCGGGAAATGTAAACCGACCTGCCCGGTTCACAGCATGCCAGCATGCTTCCGGAATTCGGGCAGTGAGCGGTGACCAAATGCCCGTTTCGAAGTTTCACGTCGGCCATGAAGCGCTTGTATCTCATGATGAGTCTGCCCTGGATCAGCCTCGGCCAGTCTAAACGGGCGGAAGGTTTTTCCTGCCCTGGTCCCGTGGTTATGCTTAGAGGGCCCTTGGGTTTGGAAACTTGCATTGCCTCATCCCGCTGGTTCCGGACGGGGCCGTCCCCCGAAGGCCGACCAGCCGCCGTCGGCCATCCAGCCCCCGTCAATGAGCATCACTTCTCCGGTCATGAGCGAAGAGGCGTCGGAGGCCAGGAACAGGACACACTGGGCGATGTCCTCCGGAGTCATCATCCGACCCATGGGCGTCCGGTCCAGGAGACCTCGCGGATCGCGCAGTCCCTGGTCGATCATTTGCTCCATCTTGGGAGTCAGCACATAGGCCGGGGCTACGGCGTTGACCCGGACGCCGAAGCCTGCGAACTCCGAAGCCAGGATGCGCGTCAGGTTGTTCACGGCTGCCTTCATGGGGCCGTACATGGGAAGGGGAAGGGGCTGAAGCCCGCTCATGGAAGAGATATTCACGATGTTTCCCTTGCGCTGTTTCACCATGTGCTGCCCGGCCCGGCGGCAGCAGTAATAGACCCCCTTGTAATTGACATCGAAAACCCTGTCCACCTCGGCAAGGTCCAGTTCCAGGATGGAGACGGCCGGGTGGAATACGCCATGACTGCACACCAGCACGTCCAGCGCCCCCAACTCGTCCAGGGTATCGTTTACCAGGCCGTTCACCTGCTGCCATTGGGTGATGTCTGCGGCCCTTGCACCGGCCGTGCCCCCCGCCTGTCGGATTCGCTCAGCGGTAAGGCTGGCCTCGGCTTCCTCCACGTCGGAAGCCATCACCCGCGCCCCGGCGTCGGCGAGGGTCAGGGCGATCGCCCGTCCGATTCCTCCTCCGGCTCCGGTGACCAGGGCAGCCCTGCCGTTTAAATCCATCCTGTCGCCGCCTGCCATTTTTCCTCCTCCTCTCCGGGTTTCATGTTTAAGCAATGAGACAGGTTTACGTGCGGCGGATCTCCCGCAGGCCCCATTTGCCCCGGCTCGTTCCTGCGCACCCTGCGCCGTAGGTCACTCGGTTGCTATTCCGGGAAAGGGACAGGCACCGCCACGTTGTCGCCCGGGATCAACCTCGGGCATTCCCGAGATGAGCTCGTTTGCATCCGGAAATGGCCCTTTTACCCAATCTTCCCCCTTCGCCCCTTCGACAAGCTCAGGGCCTCGGCGACAAAAGCACCGTCAGTGCGCGGGATCTTCGACTTGATCTTTCCGCTCCCTTCTCCTGGAGGGGTCATCCACCGATTTTCCCTCGTGATCGGAGGAAAGCCTTCACAGCCTCCTTGTGCTCCCTGGTCTCGAGCATGATACTCTGGTGAGAGGCCTCCCACTCCATGACCTCTCTTAGGGTCATGTTCAGGCTGCCTTCAAGTCCCTCTTTGATGAGAGCCAGGGCCGCCGGCGATTTCAGCAATAATTTCCGGGCCAATGCCTCCGTTTCCGCGTCAAGGGCTGTTTCAGGCACGGACTTATAGATGAGGCCCATGGAAGTGGCAGTACGGCCGTCGATCTCATCACCCAGCATGGCCAGTTCTCGGGCCTTGGGCAACCCCACCAGGCGAGGGAGAAAGTAGTGTCCCCCGCCGTCCATGATCACGCCGATGTTGACGAACACCTCGCAAATGCGCGCGTCGTGAGCAGCGATCACGAAGTCACCGGCCAGCGCCAGGTTTGCTCCGACACCGTAAGCCACACCCCGCACCTTGCAGATGATCGGCTGGGGCAGTTCTCTCATGGCGACAATCAGTCTGGAGAGTCCCTTCATCATTTGCAGTCGCTCCGGCGGGGCTGCCCCTGCATACAGAAGGTGCATATCCGCGCCGGATGAAAAATTCCCTCCTGCCCCCTGAAGGACCACCACCCGGGTTTTACGATCAGCGGAAATTTTCTCGAAGGCCTTCATCAACCCAGCGCTCACCGCCCCGTTGAAGGCGTTCATGATCTCCGGACGATGGATCGTGACTTCGCAAATCTCCCCCCTTTTCTCAACCAAGACGGCCTTGTCGTTCAAAGTTCTTCCTCCTTCATCTCTGCGTGTGAGAGGTTTTTTTGTGGACCAGGGTTTTGTCTTCTGGCCTTTCCCATCGAAAACACCTCCGGTTTCGTTTCACTCAATCATATTTCACCGTTATCCCGCCAAACTGCTTTCTTAACTCCCGTCTCAGGACCTTCCCGACGGCGCTTCTGGGAAGTTGATCCACGAAGGCCACGCGTTTGGGCACCTTGAATTTTCCCAGATGCTCTGAGGCATATTCGATAGCCTCCTCCTCGGTCATGGACTCCCCGGGCTTCAAGACCACAACCGCCATGACCGCCTCTCCGAATCGCTCGTCGGGTATTCCGATGCAGGAAATTTCGAGAATTTTGGGATGGGTGAAGAGAACCTGTTCCACCTCTGCGGGGTAAATATTCTCTCCCCCGGCGATAATCATGTCGTTCTTTCGATCCTTGATATAGAGATTCCCTTCGTCGTCAAACATGCCCATGTCGCTTGTATGGAACCAGCCGCCGTAAAAGGCTTGTTCATTGGCTTTCGGGTTTTCAAAGTACTCGCTGAACAGGGCCGGGCTTCGCACGCACACTTCTCCAATCTCCCCGGGAGGGACCTCCCGGTCGTCATCGTCCAGGAGTTTCACCTCTGTAAAGGGATGGGGCTTGCCGGCGGTCAATGCATTGGTCACCTTCTCCCGGGTGACGTGCATGGAAATGGTGGGGACTTCGGTCATACCGTAGTTGTCGCAAATATCAACCTGGGGGAATATCTGGGCGAACCGCTTTTTCAAAGCAACGGGAAAGGGTGCGCCGGTGCATCGCACCGTGTTCCAGGAACTCAGATCATAGGCCTGTAAATCAGGAACCTGAAGGATCGCATTGGCCACGGCAGGAACCATCGCAAAGAGATTGATCTTTTCCTCCTGGATCAGTCTCAGGAGCTCGGCAGGGTCGAAGGAACGCATGATCACGCAGCGGCCGAACTTCATCATCTGGCTTACCACGGTGATGTATGCAGCCTTGTGAAAGAGGGGAAGGGGATAGGCCATGGTATCGGTCGGTCTCACTCGGCCCAGCACCATATCATACCAGGTGGAGTTCATGATGGCCCAGATATCGCTTCTGTGGCGGGTGAAGACTCCCTTCGGAAAACCTGTGGTTCCGGCCGTATACATGAGCATGGAGTAGTCATCGGGGCCGATGTGGATCCCGGGATGGTTGGAGGGGTTGCGTTCAATCAGATCTTCGGAGGAGAGCATTCCTCCGTTAGTACCATGTCCCACCACAATGAAATGCTGGATGCTCGTGAGCTCCGAACGGATGCTTTTCATCACGGGGATAAATTCCTTTCCCAAAAAAAGCACCTTCGCTTTTGAATGGTTGAGAATTCCGGCAATCTCAGGGCCGCTCAAGCGGAAGTTAATAGGCACGGGGATGGCTCCGATTTTGTTGGCGGCCAGGTAGTTTTCCACAATCTCCGGGCAATTGCCCAGGTAAGATCCGACCCTGTCCCCTTTTCTGACTCCAATGTCCAGAAGGGCATTGCCGAGAGAATTCACTCTCGCGTCAACCTGCTTGTATGTCCTGCGAATCTCATCGCAAATCAAAAACTCCCTATGGGGATATTTCTCGGCCGAAAGCTCGAGGAAATAAACGATGGTAGCATCGGAATGAAAGGTATTCATGCTCAGCCTCCTCTAATTTTACCTCTCGATGACAAAACTTGGTGGGACACAATCGGGCACGTTCCCGGGACGATCCATAAAGATCCCCGCCCGTGAAAATGGGAACCGCTTTTTACGGGATTCCTTTTCGGCTCCCATTTGGGCGAATGCGGGCGGCGCGAAGGGGCACGCACCGCGTCGGCCCAATCCATCCGGAACCACCCATGGGTATCTTTTGCCGTATTGTCTGGCACCGTGTCAACCTAATTTCCTTGGGGCCGGGAACTTGCCGTCACCTTTCGGCTCACAAAGGCCTCTCCTGCCGGGTCTTCATGGGGCGGTCAGGCAGCCTTTATTGAAGAGGCAGCGAATGGCGGAGTCAGGGATGGGCACACATTGAGATGGATCGAGGGGAAGTTACAAGCCCCTCTTCACCCGATTGGATGCGACGGAGCTTCAATATCAACTTCGCTGGCACGGCGTATGCGCAACATACCTGGCATGATAACGGCAAAAGCACGAGAAAGTTCTGTAATATGGCCTCCAATCGCCAGCACAACAACCTCAGCTTTGCGGGCTGCTGACAGACCTGCCAAGCGAACCAGAACCACACCGTGCGCATGTAAGCGCTGACGAAATACCATCTCGGCAAAATCCTTATCCGCTGTCAGCAGCAATGCCGCTTCTTGATTGGCCCATTTCAATACTTCATGATCGGGCACTCCTGGCCCCAGCTCAACCACGTATGCGACCCGATACCCTTCTTGCCTCAAACTCTCAACGATTGGACGGTCAACGCTTTCATCGGCCAAGAAGTTCATGCCGGCGCCTCAGCCAGAGGATAAACCACATCAGCGCGCAGAGCATCTCGGGCAAATGCCAGTGCGGCCAGGACAGCTTCCCGGGTCAGATGGGGATGTGCGTTAAGAATCTGCTCAATGGTTTCGCCAGCGGGATATCTCCTTTTGCCTTGCTAAAACGTTCTTCACGGTGTAATTTCCTGCGAAGGTTATATGGTAAGGATAGGTACGCCATGCCCGAACCACAGGCGCTATTTGCAGATAGGCTATTTTGGTCTCAGGTGGAGCCGAGAGTCAGCCGCTACCCTCAACTTCGAGTAATGGGAAACAAGTTCAGGCTCCTTCCTTGGATCTTTTCCGTTTTCGCCGAAGCTGAATTCACCACGGCGCTGGATGCCTTTAGCGGCACCGGTTGTGTTGGCTACCTTCTGAAATGCATGGGTAAGAGTGTGACCTCCAACGACTTTTTGAACTTTTCATACCACATGGCCAACGCCATGGTTGCCAATCAAGATCGGATCATCTCTGAAAGTGATCTTGAAACTCTTCTTAACACCAGCAAGAATCGCACACAGTTTGTAGCCACCAAGTTTAGGGGGATTTTCTACACCGATAAGGATAACGATTTCCTGGACAATACGTGGTCGAACTTGAGGGGAATGTCAGGCCCTTTCAAAAAGTCCCTGGTAATCGCCGCACTGTGCAGGTCCTGCATCAAGAAGCAGCCGAGAGGGGTTTTTACAACAAGGACGGCTGCTAATGGAAAATATGACGACGGGCGCCGTGATCTTCGAATATCGTTAAGAGAGCATTTCCGTGAATCAATTCATCTTCTAAATTCATTGGTCTTTGACAATGGGTGTTCGAATAGAGCCTTGTGTTCAGATATTTTTGAATTAGACTCGGAGGGATATGACCTTGTCTACATGGATCCGCCATACGTGCCCAGAAGTGACGACAATTGCTACGTCAAGCGCTATCACTTTTTGGAAGGGTTATCCTGCTACTGGGAAGGTCAGAAAATCCTGGAATCCTCGTTGGTCAAGAAAATTAAGAAGAAGTACACCCCTTTTTCTTAAAGGAAAACATCTCGAAGCCTTCCGAGAACTCTTTCACCGGTTCAAGGACTCCATTATTGTTCTTTCCTACTCGTCCAATGGCTACCCTGATAAGCCGATACTCCTCAACTTGCTCAGGGAAGCCAAGGGCAGGGATAATGTGATCGTCAAGAGTGAGAGTCACACTTACCATTTTGGCACCCACCAGAACGTCACGGCCAAACGGAAGCGGGTCGAAGAATATCTCTTCATAGGAGCTTGACGTTGCAGCGGATTACCCAAACACTCGATGATATAGTCAGCAGACTATCTAAAATCGAAACTTTTTGGAAAGATGAGGTTTCAGGAGAGATAGAAAAAGAACTCGCTTTTCTCAAGAAACGTTCGACGAGAAAAATGGCACGGTTGAATCAATTATCCAAGGAGGTAGGTGTATGGGTATCGGAGAGGAGGAATATAGGTCGATCATTGAAAGAGCAGCTCAGTTGGGTCGGGATTACGAGCTCAAGTATTTTGGGTGCAGTCAGACCACGCTGGCCGGGCTTATCGAAGCTTTTGGCATGGGGGGCCCGGACCTTCTTCGTGCATCCACCTGTCTGGCAGGAGGAGTTGCTAGAAGAAGCCACATTTGCGGCGCCCTCACGGGTGGACTCATGATGATAGGCTATCTGGTGGGAAGGGATGACCTTGAGATGTTCCCCCAATACCAGCGCGCCATGGAATACGGAAACATCTTTTACGAGAGGTTTCACAACGAATTTGGGACGGTCAGCTGCGCCGAGATTCAAAGGCTGAAGTTGGGACGGGCCTTTGACCTCCAGAATCCCGAAGAAAGGGAAGAACTCCACAGGAGACTGGCAGAGGTGGAAGAGGGTTGCCAATCTGTCACAAGCGCCGGCGCGCGGATTGCTGCGGAGGTCATCGTGGAAATCCTCAAGAAGGGCGTGCCCCTGGCGAGAATGCTGGCAGGGCGGAAGTAGAAGCCTCCTTGACGGAAGGGTGATTAAGCCTAAGATGATAAGGCGTAAGCAGACTCTTGTCGCTCAAGAATGGGGAGGAGGATCGAGATGAGTCATCTGGGATTCGCTGATGTAAACGGCACCCGCCTGTATCATGAAGAGCAGGGTTCCGGCAAATCCGTGGTGTTCGTCCACGGGTTCACCCTGGACTGTCACATGTGGGATTTTCAGTTTCAGGTGTTTTCGGAGAAATTCCGGGTCGTTCGGTACGACGCCCGCGGTTTTGGAAAATCAGCGGTTCCAGCGAGCAAGCCCTATTCTCATGCGGAAGACCTAAAAGCCCTCCTGGATTTCCTTCGAATTCCCACCGCCTCCCTGGTGGGCATGTCCATGGGAGGGCGCACCGCTGTGGAGTTTGCCCTTCGATTTCCGGATGCTTTGGACGCCCTGGTTCTTGTGGATGCAGCACTGGACGGCTATGCATATTCCGAATACTTTTCAGAGCTTCTGCAGGCGCCGTTCTCCGTGGCCAAGGAGGTGGGGGTTCCCCCTGCCCGCGAACTGTGGCTGGGAATTGATCTTTTCACACCGGCATTAGAAAATCCGGCTGTATCCCCTCGATTACGTCAAATGGTTTCAGATTATTCGGGCTGGCACTGGCTACATGACAATCCAGTGAAAGTGCTCGATCCGCCCGCTTTGAAGCGTCTTAAGGAAGTCGTGGCGCCAACCCTGATCCTGGTTGGCCAGCTCGATCTCGACGATTTCCAGAAGATTGCCCAGGTGCTCCAGGAAGGGATCCCCAATGGGCGAAAGATCATGCTTCCTGGAGCGGGTCACATGTCGAACATGGAAGCGGCGGAAGAATTCAACGAGATCGTCCTCGACTTCCTCGGCTCGGCACTGGCATGAAGGGGGTTTTCCCGCAAAAGGGCACCTGGAAACGCTCTTCCGTTATGCTTGCCGGATGTGTAAGCCCTTTGGCGTGAGCGATCAAAGGGAAAGGCCTTCCTGCTTCTGCGCGAATGAGAGGTCAGAACAAAAATTCGGAGCATTTAAAAAACTGAAGCTTGTTTTTCCAATTATTTTCAGGAAGTTGGTGAGAAGGGTAAAAACGTATTTTTTCTCTTGACAGCATGGGTGGAATTAAGTTGAATGCGACTCAGAACTCACACAAATTCCGAGCCTGATTATCACAGAGGCACGTCGATCATTCACCTCAAACCAGCTTGATCGCCTTCATGGGGAAGGTGAAGACAGATTCGAATCACGATGCTCGCTGGCTTATCGCCCATGATCGCTTCTTAGAATATTTCCCGATATGATGAAGGCGGAGGAAAAACGAAGAGCAATTCTGGCCTCCGCCACAAGGGTTTTCTCCGAGAAGGGCTTTACGGATGCTACCGTCTCTGAGATCGCCAAGGGGGCGGGAATGGCCGATTCAGGGGTCTACATCTCCTCCAAAGGGAAGGAGGAAATCCTTTTCACCATTCCAGAAGACCAGATGAGAATCTACCTATCCAATCTGGACGATCAGATTCAAGGGATAAGGGGCGCGGAGAATAAGTTGCCAAAGCTTATCTGGTACCACTGCAAGTATTTTACCACCAGTAGAGATTGCACCCACGTCCTCTTGTTGGAGTGCAGATCCAATTCGAGGTTCTATACATCTCAACCTTATCGAGTATCCCCCGTTTGCTTCGGAGGCAATGCCATCGCTCCGGGCTCCTTTGCTCGGGAGAGGCAAAGCCCCTGTTGCGCGTTAAAACGGGCTATTTCGTGCTCACGACTTAACCGGCCAACCGGCTCAACCGATACAGGAGGAAATGGATGAAGGAGCTGGATTTTCCCATATATAAATCGCCGGATTATCCTGAGACTTACGGTGAATTGATTGATTGGGCCATGAAGCGCGTGAAGGAGCCCGACAAAAAGGTGTTTTTCAAACTGGCCGAGATCGAGATCACGTATTCCCAATTTGCTGCAAATGTCAATAAAATCGCCAATTTCTTTCACGAAACCGGAATAAGAAAGAGGGATCACGTGGCGATATTTCTTTCCAGTTGCGTTGAGTATGCCTATCTTTATCACGCGCTGGGGAAATGTGGGGCCGTCATGTGCCCCATCAATCCATTTATCCGAGGGGAGCCCCTCGAGTACATCCTTAAACACTCAGATTCAAAGTACCTCATCACGTCGAAGGAATTATTTTCAGAGAAAATAGCCACCAAGATCGCGCACCTCATAGATGGCTTGAAATGCATTTTTTTCATTGACGACAAGGCCGAGGTCAAAGGTGCTGAATCCGTGACGTTTTCCGGCTTTTCGAAACACTCCCCTGTTTTTGAACCAGAGGAGAAGGTGACCGGCGATGACCTTCAAGGCATCTGGTACACTTCGGGAACCACCGGGGTCCCGAAGGGCGCGGTCATCAACCACAAGAACTACATGTACAGAATCCTATACTTTGCCGACTACTTCAGGCTTACGAGCCGGGATGTGGTCTATTACATCCTGCCCATGTACCACGTGGGTTATGCGGTTTGGGGAGGACCCCTGGCCATGGCAGCAGGGGCAGAGATCGTTCAGGTCCCGTGGTTTTCTGCTTCAAGCTTCTGGAAGGAGGTGGTGGAAAACAAGGCGACAATCACGTTCAGCACCGGGACGGTTCTCCCTATCATACTCAACCAACCCGTAAGCCAGGAGGAACTTGAGGGAAAAGAGCAGTTGAGGGTGTGGATAGGCTGGCCGGTGGATGACCCGAAGAGGGTCAAAGAGAGATGGCCGAAAATCAAATTCATGGAAGGTTACGGCACCACGGAAGCTCCCGTTGCATCAATCGCGGACTATGAAAACCCCCAATTCGGAAACGCCGGCCCTCCGGCCTCATACACAAAATTGAAAATTATTGATCCCAAAACCGGGGAGGAGTGTCCCCGGGGCAAAGTGGGGGAGATCGTTTACGGTCATAAGCTTGGTCCCGATTACATCTTGCTGGAGTATTACAAGGATCCGGCGAAGACAAAAGAGATGGTCAGGGACGGATACTGGTACAGTGGGGATCTGGGGATGCTGGACGGAAAGGGCCGCCTGAAATTTGCAGATCGCTTGAAGGACTACCTCAGAATCGGCGGAGAAAATGTATCCTCTTCCGTCGTGGAAGGGGTGATCAGGAAGCATCCTGCTGTCATGGAGGCGGCCATCGTTGAAAAGAAGGGAGAATTGGGGCATGACCAAATTGTGGCCCACGTGGTCCCGAAAGAAGGAGTAACCATCGATCCGAAGGAGTTCTTCGAATTCTGTAATGAGAACATGGCCTATTTCATGGTTCCCAGGTATCTGGTGCTCCGGTCGGAACTCCCTAAAACAGGCACCCTGAGAGTGGAGAAGTACAAATTGAGGGACGAAGGGGTGGGTGCAAACGCCATCGATCGGAATGAATTGGGCGTGGTATTGAAGAGATGAAGGAGGTCAGAAAATGGCGAATGTTGAAAAAATGCCGGTTATCGAGGGATTGTTCACGCTGGATGCCGAAGACCCTAAACTCATCGCCTCGCGATGTTTGTCCTGTGGGACGTACTTCTTCCCCGAGACGATCTCCTGTGCCAATCCGCAATGCGCCGGAAAAAAAGTGGAGAGAGCGTTTTTGAGCAGACGGGGGAAGCTGTGGAGTTACACGGTCCAATACTACCCTCCTCCTCCCCCCTTCAAAGCCCGGGAGCCTTTTACCCCCTACGGCATAGGGCTTGTGGAATTGCCGGAGAGGATCAGGGTACTGGGCATGCTCACAGAGTCGGATCCTGACAGCCTGCAGGTGGGCATGGAGGTGGAGCTTATCCTGGAGACGATGTACGAGGAGGAGGGGAAAGAGGTGGTGAGCTGGAAATTCAGGCCCGTTTAGGGATTCCCGGGAAATCCAGGGATGACCTATGCATGGCCGGAGGCAATTGAATTGCGGGTAGAAAAAGCGGGGGACGTTTAGCGAAGAAAGGAGACAGGGGGATGAGAGAAGTTGCTGTGGCCGGGGTGAGCATGCACCCCTGGGGCAAGTTTCCTGACAAACCGCTGATCGGTATGATGACCGAGGTGGTGGATCAGGCCCTGAAGGATGCTGGAATGCAGTACAACGATATCCAGGCGATCACGGCCGGGAGTTCTCGTTTCTCCGGGGGCATGGGATGGGGTCTGGCGGGAAACGAAGTCGCTCAAATGGTTGGTCGCAGCGGCGTGCCGATTTATAACCTTTCAGCGGCTTGCGCAACGGGAGCCAATGCCTTCAACGTGGCCCATACCCTTGTGGCCAGCGGGTCCTGCGACGTGGCCCTGGCCGTGGCCGGAGAAAAGATGCCGAAGGGCTTCATCCCAAGAACGCCCGGAGCCGCCGACGATGCAACAGATGTGGACTACGTCCGCTGGAAAGCGGTCGGCATCCCGAATCCGGGATATTGGGCGCTGGAAACCACGAGACGAATGGCGGAGTTTAAAACGAGCGAGGTCCATCTCGCCAAAGTGGCGGTGAAAGCTCATAAGGTGGGTGCGGAGAATCCTCTCGCAAGATACCGGAAGGTTTTCACTCTGGAGGAGGTTCTCTCTTCTCCCATGGTGAGCTATCCCCTTCGGCTGTACGAGATCTGTGCCGTAAGCGATGGTGCTGCGGCAGCGATTCTATGCTCCAAGGAGAAGATTCGACAGTTCAGTACCCATCCCGTTTGGGTTGCCTCAAGCGCAGTGGCCACCATGCAGTTCGGGGATCCCCAGATACGGGTCCCGGAAGTGTCCACCAATGCGCTCCCAACGGTCCCTTTCACCAGCGAAGTGACGCTCGCGGTAAGAAGGGCATTCGAGCTGGCCGGCATGGGACCAACGGAGATCGACTTCGTGGAACTCCAGGACAATTCGGTCGGCCAGGAACTGTTCATGCCCGAGGCGTGGGGCCTCGCTGAACCGGGGGAGTGTGATCGCCTGGTGGAAGCGGACGAAACCTATCCCGGCGGCAGATTGCCCATCAATCCCAGCGGGGGGTTCCAATCCTTTGGGGAAGCCACGACAGCCATGGGGCTGTTTCAGGTCGCCCAGGCTACATGGCAATTGCGGGGAGAAGCAGGTCCGAGGCAGGTCCAAGGGGCGAAAACGTGCCTGCTTCAGACCCTTGGCTTGGGAGGAAATGGCACGGCCATTATCCTGAAAACTTAGATTTTCGGGGAAGGAGGGGCCTAGCCATGGGGAAACAATCACTTCAGAGCGGGGGAAACATCCCGTAAGGAAAGGGAGGATTGAAGCCATGAAAACAAACATCGTTATTCGTTCGATTGTTGTCTTTGTGATTTGCATGGGAATGATCGCTGCTTTTTCGACCACTTCCCAGGCAGAGACAAAGGAACCGATCAAATTGGGATTCATTTCGCCCATCACGGGTTTGTTTGCCGGCACCGGTGAACCCATGAGCAAAGGCGCCTTGCTGGCGGCCAAAATGATCAATGAGGAGGAGGGCGGCATCCTGGGAAGGAGGGTGGAGATCCTGATCAGAGACAGTGAGGTGCGGCCGGCAATCGCTGTGAGGATGGCCCGGGAGCTCAATAAAGAACAGGGAGTGAAATTTTTCCTGGGGATTATCAGCAGCGGGGTTGCCCTGGCGCTCAAGCCCGTCATGGAAGAAATGGATACACTTCTCATCACCTGTGCTGCACACAGCACAGCCATCACCGGGGAGCAATTCAGCAAGAACGTTTTCCGCATCACGGACGACGCCCGCACGAGGAACTATGCCCTTGCGGATATCATCCGTGAGAAATTTCCTGAGGTCAAAAAATGGGCGAATATCTCCCCGGATTATGCATACGGCCACAGTTGCTGGGAGAATTTTAGCGAGAAGATGAAGGAGTTGGCCCCTGGATTTACGGTGGTCGCCGACCGATGGCCGAAGTTTGGAGCCGGTGGTGGCTATGGGCCTCATATCAGCGCGATTATGGCCGCCAATCCCGATGGCTTGTACAGCGTGCTTTACGGCGGGGACATGATCGCCTTCATTCGCGAAGCGAAACAGTGGGGGTTGTTCGACAAAGTGAAGGTCTTTACGAGCAGTCACGTGGACTGGGACATCCCATACGCAGTGCAAAAAGACATGGCGGACCTCTGGTTGAGTGAACATTACTATGATCAGGCCTACAACCTGCCACTCTCAGAAAAGTATGAAAAGGCCATGATCGATACCTACGGCAAGAAATACTTCCTGGTTTCTCAGGGTCATGCCACGCCGGGATTTGACGCCGTCTACACGTACAAGGCTGCAATCGAAAAAGCGAAGAGTTTTGATGTGTCGGCCGTTCGCAAGGCCATGGAAGACCTCACCATCGACAGTCCTCTTGGAAAGAAATGGATCAGGGCCGGGGACCATCAGGCTTACTTTGATATGCCTTTCGTTCATGTGGTACTCGATCCCGGCCAGGAGATGGGCTGGAAAGTGTCCTGGTACACCACCGTGAACGGGAAGAAGTATATGATTCCTGTTGAGGAAGCCCTCAAGAGGTAAATGGACTCGGAGAAGGTTGCGATCCGCAGGGTCGCAGCCTTCTTTCAATACTCAGGCGGTGAAAGACAATGGATCCGGGAATCCTGCTCATTGACCTTCTCAACGGGCTTTCCAGAGGGATGCTCTACTTCCTTATGGCCTCGGGTTTGACGATCACCTTCAGTGTGCTGCGGATCATCAACTTCGCCCACGGCTCGCTGATCATGCTGGGGGCCTACTTCGCATGGTCCTTGCTTCAACTTATGAGCGGAAACTGGGCATTTGTTCTCATCGTTCTTTTAAGTGGTTGCATCGTTGGCGTCATCGGAATATTGATCGAGGTGTTCTTCGTGCGGAGGATCTATTCGAGCGAACACCTCTATCAGCTTCTCCTCACCTTCGCCCTGATCATGATCATTGATGGCCTCGCACTGGAAATCTGGGGAGGGCAACCCAGGACCATGCTGCTTCCGCGTTTCTTTCTCGGTGCTGTATCCATTGCCGGCAATTTCTTTCCCAAGTATTCCCTGTTCACCCTGTTTGGCTCCGCCGTTGTTGCGGTCCTTCTTTGGGTTTTTCTTTACAAGACCGATTTCGGAAAAGCCTCCCGGGCTGCCGCAGCCGATGTGGAGATCACATCGGCGCTCGGTATCAACGTGCCCCTGATTTATTGCGGAATGTTCGCCATTGGAGTGGCTCTCGCCGGATTTAGCGGGGGCTTAGGACTGGCCATGAGTTCGCTTACACCTGGTGTGGGTGCGCACATCGCCGTCACCTGTTTCGCAGTCATCGTGATTGGGGGCCTGGGAAGTCTGACGGGAACTCTGGCTGCCGCCCTTATCCTGGGCGTGTTCGAGGCATTCGGCGATCACTATTTTCCCCAGATAGCCATGGCGCTACCCTTCATCATCATGGCCGTTATTCTCCTTGTAAGACCCCAAGGTTTACTGGGGAGGAAGGAATAGACGATGAACCGGGAAAACCGAAAAGTTTTGTTCTCGGTAATCTGTGTCGGTATTCTGTTGATCATATGTCCGGTCTTTCTCCCATCTTTCGGCCTCTATCTTCTCAATGAAATGATCATCTATGGGCTTTTCTCCTACGGGTTTTATCTCCTTTTTTCCCACGCCGGCTACCTGTCCTTCGGTCAAGCCGCGTACTTTGCCCTGGGGGCTTATTCCGTTGCGCTTATGTACAAACACGTGACCGTCACGATCTGGCTGCCTTTCTTAACGGCCATTGTCGTGACGGCCATTGTGGCGACGATTCTGGGTTTTTTGAGTGTTCGGCTAGGCGCTCTTTACTTCGCATTTCTCACCCTGGCTTTCGCACAGATGATTTACGCGATTGTCTTTCGTTGGAGGAGCTTTACAGGTGGCGATGACGGGATTCCTGGCGTTTCAAGAGGAATCGTTGATTTTTATGTGATGAAGGTAGATCTGGAATCACCTATGCACTTCTACTATTTCACTCTCGTCATTTTTTTTGCTTTAACGTTTGTCCTCAGAAAATTGGTGACATCCTCATTTGGTCTTACGTTAAGATCCATTCGTGACAATATTGAGAGGTCGAGCTTTACCGGTGTTAACCCGCAGCGATATTTGTTGATAGCCTTCGTTATATCATCAATTTATTGTTCTATAGCAGGAGCATTGCATACATCACTGACCAAAATGGCCTATCCTGAGCTGAGTTACTGGTCGACTTCTGCAGAACCTATTATTATGACATTAATCGGTGGAATTTATACGTTTAGTGGACCTTTTTTCGGAGCAGTCATTTATATATTCTTGAAAACTTACGTCATGACGCTCATTGGAAATTGGGTTCTCTTCCTTGGGGTTGTTTTACTTGTTATTGTTCTTTTCTTTCGCAAAGGCGTCATGGGATTCGTTGAAGAGAGATGGGGTGCCAATTTGTGAGCATTCTGAAGACAGAAGGAATCCGAAAACAGTTTGCGAAATTCGCTGCCTTGAACGGAATTTCTCTGGGGGTCGAGCCCGGAGAAATCCGGGCGATTATCGGTCCAAACGGGGCCGGCAAGACCACGTTTTTCAATGTGATTACAGGGAAATTGAAACCGACCGCAGGTGCTGTCTATTTGGAGGAAAAGGACATTACCGGAAAACCTCCCTATGAAATCACGTCCTATGGAATTGCGAGGACCTTTCAAATCATCAATATATTCCAAGGCTTAACGACCATCGAGAACATCATTCTTCCTGTCTTGAACAAATACGGGGAAAATCGGGCCTTCTTTTCCCGTCCACAAACTCGAGGCGATATCATAGAAGAGTGTTTCCAAGTCTTGAGTCGAATCGGCTTGGAAAAAAAAGCCGACACCCTGGCGGCAAACCTGTCCCACGGGGACAAAAAGAAGCTGGACATCGGCATAGGATTGGCAAGAAGCCCCAAAATTTTCCTTCTCGACGAACCCACCGCGGGCCTGAATCCCCAGGAAAAGCAATCCATTGTCAATCTGATCAAGGAAATCGCGGAAAAAGAAAACCTGACCATCGTCTTGATCGAGCATGATATGGACGCTGTTTTTTCCATCTCGGATCGAATCTCGGTCTTCCAGCAGGGAGTGGTCATTGCGGAAGGAAAGCCGGAGGACGTGAGGAAAAACAGGCTGGTGATCGATGCCTATCTGGGAGAGGATTTTTGATGCTGGAGATCCAGAACATTCACTCCTACTACGGTTCCAGTTATATCCTGCAGGGCATTTCCCTTAGAGCGGAAGCCGGTGAAGTTGTATCCCTCATCGGAAGAAATGGAGCCGGGAAAAGCACAACGTTGAAAAGCATCATGGGCATTGTGAAACCTGCCGAGGGAAGCGTCCGATTCAAAGAAATGGAGATATGCGGCCTGAAGCCCTTTAGGATTGCGCGCCTGGGGCTTGGTTATGTGCCCGAGGACAGGAGGATCTATCCCGGCCTGACATTGAGAGAAAACCTTGAGGTTGGTCGGATAAAGCCAACTTCAGGCGAGAAGATGTGGACCCTTGAAAAGGTCTTTCAGCTCTTCCCTCATCTACGCGCGTTGGGAGAGAAAAGGCTGGGAAGCAATATGAGCGGCGGAGAGCAGCAGATGCTGGCCATCGCAAGGACCTTGATGGGAAACCCTGAGTTTATTCTTTTGGATGAACCTTCCGAGGGATTGGCCCCATTGGTGGTCGCCTCCCTTGCCGAGGCCGTAAATCAGATAAAAAGCCGGGGCATTAGCATGCTGCTTTCCGAGCAGAACATGCGATTTGCGAAGAAGACCACCACGAGAACATACGTGATCGACGGAGGCAGGATCACTTTTGAAGGCACGATCGAGGAACTCATGGGGGATGAAGACTTGCTGAGACAGCATATCACGCTGTAGAGCGATTCCCGGGACGGATCACGAGGTCCCGCAGTGGGTCGGCCGGCCGGGAGGAAATTTTCGCCTGGCTTCCCTTCCTCCCGGAAGAGGGGATATCCTCAAAGGACTCCAATACCTGGAAAGGGAGATCAAGAGGCTAGGCGTTCGGGTGAAGACAGAAACAGAGACCAAGTGGGAGGATATCCCGCAATTGCCGTTCGACGAAGTTGTGGTTGCTACCGGGGCGGATCCAACGGTTCCGCACATACCAGGCGTCGATTCAAACCATGTGTTTTCCGCGGAAGATGCTCTTCTTGGGAGAGGGCCTCTGGGAAAACGGGTACTCATCGTTGGAGGTGGGCTGGTGGGGTGCGAAGTTGCAGACTTCCTTTCCGCAGCAGGAAAAAACGTGATTCTGACGGAAATGCTTCCAGATATTGCTCCACATGTGGATCCTCCTTCGATGACCTTTCTTCGCCAAAGGCTGCGGGAAAAGAATGTGGAGGTGCGCACCTCTTCGAAAGTCGTGAGAATCTCTGAGGGAGAGGTTACCCTTGAAAAGGAGGGAGAGGAGAAAATCATAGGAGGCATAGACCATGTGGTCATTGCCACCGGTTACCGGCCCAAAAGGGATTTCAACGCCTGCACGGACTCTTCATGGAGTAGAATTCGGGTCATCGGGGATGCGTCCGAACCGAGAGATGCCCTCTGGGCCATCTATGAGGGAGCCAAGGCCGCGCGTGAAATTTGACTCAACAAGGGCGGGAAGAGCAACCCCTGCGATCGGTTCCCGTGCATGGGTCCGGATAGATGGCAGGTAAGCTAGAGGAGGCGCTTGGAAGGAGAAAGGAACATGATCAAGGTGGTTTACCTTTTTCATCGGAAGGGGGATCTTTCCGTGGGAGACTTCCAAAACTACTGGCGCACCACCCACGCTGACCTCGCTCGCCGGGTTCCCCGGGTACGCCGCTGTGTGCAATGCCAAACGCTGATTTCAGGCTACCGCCGGCCGACGCCTCCGCCCCTGGACGGGGTCGAAGAGATCGGTTTTGACTCCATAGCGGATTTGGCATCACTCACGGAGACAACAGCCGGCCGAGCGGTGATGGCGGATCTGGCAAATTTCGTGGATGCGGAGCGCCTTCGACATATCGTCACGGAGGAGATCGAGATCAAACCGGGTAAGGTCCGTGAAGACATGGTGAAAAACATCGAGCTTGTGACTCGGAAAAGCGGGATGGCGATTCCCGAATTCCATGCTTACTGGCGCGATGTTCATGGGCCGCTTGCAGCAAAGATTGATGTGATCAGGCGCTATGTCCAGTCCCACACGCTGATGAGTGAATATGAGAAAGGAACCCCTCCCTATGATGCTGACTATTGGCCACACTTGACACCGGGGGTAAAATATGCGATAAAGGCGCATGCGTAGATGTGGCCTTGACTTTGCATCGGAGAGCATTGATTGGATTCGTCAGAAGCTCAGGGAGGAGCCTTCGA
>Ga0209164_1000334_pt1 | contig 125831 bp, 91 predicted proteins | sample MTBNYHSulfiMetaG_FD_187458 | JGI IMG/M metagenome (GOLD analysis project Ga0209164, IMG submission 187458) | Enrichment culture microbial communities from rom New York Harbor, USA that are MTBE-degrading - MTBE-NYH (New York Harbor Sulfidogenic)... | ecosystem: Environmental > Aquatic > Marine...
TGAACCTCCGGTCGCCCTACGGGCTCCCTCCGTTTCACCCGCTTCGGATAAGGAGCTGGCTTTGGAGGCAAGGGGGAACCGGGAATTATAATTGTCGCTGAGGGGAAAAAATAATTGACGTTAGTCAGATGGTTTTTCAACCATTTTGCCATGGGAGACGGGGTCCAGCGAGGAGGAAGCCCCCGGGGCTTGAGGAGCAAGAGACCGATAGCGGCGTGAACCTCACCTGGCAGGAGGCCACGGAGTGTGACGGAGGCCCTGTATCCGGCTACAACACCTACCTGCGCCCGGCATCGGGGGGGGAGTACACCCGGGTGAACGGCGAGCTGATCACGGCGCTTCAGTTCGAGGACACCTCGCCCCCGGCAGGCACCGCTTACGATTACGTGGTCACTTCCGTCGATTCCGACGGGGACGAGAGTGTGCTGGCAGGCGGATTGACAGCGGTCGAGCCCGCCCAGGGGAACCTCCCCCTCATCCCCGAGGAAAGCGACCTGGAGTTTCAAGGCGCCGGAGGCTGCTTCATCGACACCGCCGCACGAGGGATCTTCTAGGACCTTGTTTCATAGGTACGTGAACCCATTCAAAGGAACTGGATTCCGGATCAAGCCCGGAATGAAGAAGCGGGAGGACAAAACCTGGATCCCGGATCAAGTCCGGGATGACGGGCACTTGACCCCTTTCCTCATTCCACGCCGTCATTCCGGTGAAAACCGGAATCCAGAAAACAAAACCTCGATTCCAGCTCAAGCTCCGAATGACGAGCACTTGGCCCCTTTCGTCATTCCAGCGCGTCACCCTGGTGAAAACCGGGGCGGAATCCAGAAGACAAAACCTGGATCCCGGATCAAGTCCGGGATGACGAAGCGGGAAGACAAAACCTGGATTCCGGGTCAAGCCCGGGATGACAGAAAGACTCAAAGACATTTTTCTCATCTCGCACTTTTTTCCACGATGAGCTGTCAGGATTCTTATTGCTTCCAAATAACTTATCTGAGACTATAACAGGCGGATGTTTTCGCGAGTGTCCAATCTCTATTTCCCAATGGACAGTATCTGGGAATGCAACAGGGAAGATTTGTTACGGGAGAGAGGTTAAACCTTAGTGAGTCCAAAGGGGACGTACATAAAATTATAACTTCAGTTCCGACACAAAGACCCTGAAGGATGTGCTCAATAGAATCAAATCGCAGTGAAAAGACCTCAAGACATGATCACGGAAGCACGCCGGTGAAATTTGCTCCCCAGTCCACCAGACGGGGCAAAGGTCGAAAACACGAAAACACAAAGAAAGAGGATTTTAGAGAAGATTGAGGGGACGTTCGTGCAGAAAGATCCTGGCAGCGGCGTTGATTCATCAGGCCGGCGGCAGAATGCCATTGCCTTCTGCCTAGTTATCGTTGAACTACCCTCGTCTGCAAGACGAGGGGTTCGAGAATCGGGTGATTAAAAGCAGCGACTTTGTCAGGTCGGACTTGAGAGACTGTCCCGGCTCGCATCTGGGACGAAGACAGGGTTTCTTTCGGGCTATCCGGGGCGCGATCCCTTAGAAGGCCTTCCGGTACCCCACCTTGACGATCACGAGGCCGTTGCCGTCGTCCCCCCAGCCGTAGACCGCGTAGTCATGAATGGAGGACTTCTTCATGTCCAGGGAGGAACCCGCGGCGATTCCCCTGGAAACCGCCAGGAACCCGGCATCCTGAGTGTTGGTGTCACTCACTTTGGCTTCGAGCGAGTTCTCGGTGCGATAGTCCCGGTCCGGCAGTTCCGTGCTCTCGTCCACGCCGTCCAGGGCCTTCAACCAGGTGGGGGCGTTGGTCTTCAGATCTTTCTCTTTGAGCAGGTAGGCCGACTCCATGGCCGCGGCTTCGGCCTTGTAGAGATTCTGCTTGTAGATCCTTTCGTTTCCTGCGATCTGCACTTCGATGTTGGACGTGGTGGAGGCCGAGATCCCGATGATGGTGAGCAGCACCAGAACCACCACGGCCACCACCAGCACCGACCCCTCTTCCCGACGGAGCAAGTGTTTTTCTTCCATTGTTCCCCTCCTCCCTACAGTTGCGTCCTGACGCAGGTCAGAACGCTTTGCTTCTGTCGTCCCCTGTCTGTCCAGGTGCATGTGACGGTGATCTGCTTGGAGTCATCCACCGTATCTCCGTCCACATCCACTTCAGTCACATTCCAAGTGATCGTGTAACCCGGATGGGCATCAATCTGGGCCTGGGTTTCCCCGTGGGGACTTCCGTCAGGATCCAGCAAGGCGTCGTTGTAGGAAAGGGACAGGAGCTCTTCCATCCGGTCCTGGGCCAAGGTGGTCCCTTCGGTCACTTTCGCGGCGAAGGAGTTTCCCTGGATCGCGGAAGTCTGCATGGAGGCGATGGCGAGCAACCCGATGGTCAGGATGGAGATGGCCACCATCACCTCGATGAGGGTGAATCCCCCTTCTCTCCCCTCAAAACGATACCCCGACTTCTGATGAGCATTCATGGCCCGATTCTCCTATAACCCCAGGTTCCTGCACTTGATGTGGGTGGTGAGAAGCTTGCGCCGGAAACCATCGTTCGGTGCGCCCAGGATCACCGCTCCCTGCTGGTTGTAGTAGGCGGTGTGATCCACGTAGCCCGCGTCCGTCCTCCCCGTTTTGGCCACGATGCTGACCTGGACGGAGCGGATGGATGAAAGGTTCGCCGTGACCGTATTGGAAGCGTCCAGGTAGACGAAATCGAGGGCATCGATGTTTTCCGCAATGACCTGGCCGTTTCTCAGAAGACTCCCTCCTGAAAGCGTGTAGCTCACACCCTCGTTGGTATCCGACGTATCCCCGTCCGGTTCACTTCCGTCTGCATCGCCCCGGATATCCGTCGTGAAGCTGACGTTATCCGCCGAAGCGGTCACAAATCCCGCACCGGACCTGCCTGTGGGATCGCACCCCGCCATGCGGATCTCCCTTTCCATGAAATACATGGCCGCCCTCAAGTTCTGCTGCATGGCGGCGACTTGCTCCTGGGCCAGGTACGCCTTTTGCTGGGAGTAGTAGGCCGCGTAGATGCCGGCCGCCACCACCCCAGCGATGGCAACGGCCACCAGGATCTCAACCAGCGTGAAACCATCGCTTTTCGGTATTTTTCTTCTCTCAGCCATCCTCATCCCCGCTCCTACTCCCAGGAGGACCCCGTCCATTTTCGAAGAACGATTACTCCGGTGGTGAGGGTCCCTACCCCGTAGGCGTTGTTATTGCTGTTCTTAAGATACACATACCCTCCCTCTTCACATAGCCCCCGGGAGGTAAAGACCAAAACGTCACCGGAAAAGGAGATCGCATCTGCAGGCGCGGAGCCGGATCCCGGGATGTCGTCGGTGGCACCGCCGTGACCGTAGGTCGCAGCATTGGTCCCATAGTCAGCAAGGGAGACGGTCCTCTCCGCCGTATCATCCTCTCCCATGGCCGCCGGGCCGTTCCACACGCCGTCTGCGCCCCGGTCGGAGCAGATGAAGTACCTCCCCGGAGAAACCGACGGATCGAACACGATGGCCCAGCTTGCATTGTTCTTGACCGCACCCATCTTTGCGAGCTGCATGTTGGAGTAAAGGTCTCTCGCAGCGCTCTTCAGCTTGTAGTCCGGGGCAAAGCGGGAGAATACGGGCACGGCGATGGTGAGCACCACCCCAAGTATCAACATGATGGCAAGGAGCTCGATAAAACTGTAACCCCTGTCTCCGTATGCTTTTTCCACGGTCAATGACATGGCACGCACTCCTCATGAAAACGTTTCCATGTGAGGATTTAGCATCATTCGTGCCAATGGGAAGGGTGCTGGGTGGAAGATAAAAAAAAATATTTGAAGTCGGCAGGTTATAAGACGCGGGGAGCAATTCCTTCCCGGTCCCCCGGGGCATTTCCAGCACCGAGGAGTCTGTAAAATTTCTTATCACCGGAAGAAAAGTTTACACCGGGGCGGGGGGAACAGATTTGGGTTGATTGGTGGATTGGTTAATTGGTTGATTGGTTGAGTAGTCAAATGGTTAAATGGAGAAATGGTCAAATGGGGGAGAACAGCGTGAGGGGCCATTACTCCGTTTTCCTCCACACCGCCCTTCTTTTCAGCGCATGAGCTCGGTTGACAAGGAGAGGAATCGGACCCTAACTTTACCCATTACTCTCCTGCCAAGTGTAGAACCTGACGCACCAGGTCGGGATGGTAGCGGATGCCCTCTTGAATTCCTCGTTCCACATACGGACGCATAGCCTGAATGATCCCCAGTTTTTTGGCCCTGCCCAGGAGTCCCAATACTCCCGTGACCTTGAGCCCGGCAGCAAGAACTGCTCTTCTTCCTTTCCATTCGTCAATGCAAACGCGCTCTATCCCTTGCTCCAAGGCCAGTTGAATAACAGCCGCTTCGCCAGGATCCAGGCTGGACAGTATGATAGGGGACAATGGTCCTTTCAAGGTCTGTACCTTCAACCATGAAGGAGCTATCCTCGGGTGTCCCACCGATGCTCCTTCGTCCAGTTCCGCCCGAACCTCCTCAGGGCAGATGAACTCGTAGGGAAGCTTGCCTACCGGGTCAAAGGCATCAATGCGGGCGAAAGCAATGATGGGACCGGTGTTTATTACAATGGGATCAGCCATGGAGCAGAAATTCCAACTCTACTTCGGCATCCTCAGGGCGAAGATTACTCATGGAGACGCCAATTCGCCTCAGCGAAAGAAGAAAATCGACCCTGCCTTTGCTGCATAGCTTCGCTGCCTGCCCGGAGGAGAGCTTCCCAAGTTCGTATAGCTTGGCAGCCAGAAGAAAGCGCGCTTCCTGGTCAAATTCTTGCCTCGTCAGGCCTGCGCTTAAGAGTATGTCGTCACCGTATTCGATTTTCAAGACATGCTGCACCGCATATCACCTCCTGCCCTCCCTTTCCCCACGCTCTGAAATCGAGGAAAAGGCCCCCGGGTTGTAACAAAAATGAGCTACCGGGCCTTGAGTCGTTTCATCCAAGGCTCCTTGCTCTCTCCGGATGTTATCCCGAACCCGACACTTTCGTCAACACCCGCATGCCGAGCCCTGACCCTTTTTCAGCAGACTTCAAGCGAATTGCCGGTTCGAACGTCCAGGTTGATTGGTTGATTGGTCAATTGGTCAATTGGTTGAATAGTCAAATGGGGGACAGATTCTTGAGGGGCCATCACTCCTTTTTCCTCCACGCCGCTCTTCTTGGCGGTTCAGCGCCTTTTCCCCTTCCAGTCGTCCAGGAGCCAGAGTGAAGTCACCTGGCAGTTCGAATCGGTCAGGTAACCAACGAAGCTGCCTTGACGAAACCAGGCCCTGGAGGCTTTTTTCAAGTAGGGGGTATGGTAGGTGACCCCCGGTGAGAGCTTGAGCGTCATGTCCCGGATCACCACCCGCTTCTCGTCCATGCTGTCCAGGTAGCCGTACCCGTCGAACCCGTCCGGGTAGTGGGAAGGAAGGGTCCACTCGCCCTTGTGCCTTGCCTTCGCGTGGCACAAGAGCGCAGGGATCATCATGGCCGCAAGAAGCAGGAACAGCCCTCCGGTGAAAAGAACGATGCCGATTCTTCCATACCTGAATTTCACCATTTTCTTATCCCTCCTAACCCGTATCGATCGGTGAACGGGCACCGGCGCGCAACCGCCCACATGGAAACGATTTCACTGTCTTCTCAAAATTCAGCCCTGCCGCCGGCCGCCGAAGCGCCCAGTCTAATCAAAGACAGAAACTTCATGAACCACATTCCAGTTGGATCGTGAAAGTCCCCCTTTCGAAAAGGGGGATTTAGGGGGATTTTCAAGCGGTTACAAGAAATCCCCCCGCCCCCCTTTACAAAAGTGGGGAGTTTTTGCCTTGCCACAGCCCCAGCGGTTTCATACGAGCGCTGAACATGGTTGCTGTCAAGAGGTCCGGATTCCGGCGCCTGTCCTGGAGCCCGATCCGGGATTCGCCCCCATGACGTAGACTTAGCTTATCCTGTCATTCCGGCGCACCGTCGTCGCGCCGAAGCGGCGCTATGACCCGTCGCGAAGGCGGAAGGCGGACTCCACGTGTGCTCCCCCAAATTATCGAGATGTGACCGATTCGTCACTTCTGGATATCCAGCCAGTAGAAGATTCCCAGCCTGGCCGCCCTTTCCCGCAAGCTCTCGATGGATCCAAAGGAGGAGCTGAAATACTTCACCTCAAACCCTTCCTGCCGCAGGATCGCGGGCGGATGGACCCTCCCCCTCTGCTGGATGCCCGTCGGAACCACCCAGTTGGGATTTTCCGTATCCCCCAGGTTGATGAGGTCTCTTTCGTCGATGAGGCCGTCCCCGTTGATGTCGAACTGGGCCTTCACGAGCCTCGCCCCGGTGCAGGCATCCAACTCGTGGACGATGCTGGTGCCTCCCGCTCCGCACATCCAAGTGCCCTCGGTAAAGGAGATGGCAATGAGCTTCCCGTCCCGGATCATCACCTCATCGATCACCCGTTCTCCTTGCCCCGGAAGGTCGAAAAACCAGCCCACGTGCTTCACGGGATCGGGGTTTCCCACTCCATCTAAGTCGTCAGCCGTCTCCCACTCCGCGGAATTGTTGCTCAGGGTTCGCAGGTTCTTTCCGTTCACGCTCCTCCAGTCCACCTGGACCTGCTCCAGAAGGGTGACCGTCTCGGCCAGGGAAGAATTGGAGAAGGGCGGGCTCCCTGTGCGGGTGAAAGATCCCAGATACTCGCCCTCATCGGTGTCGTCTCCGAAATCCCATATCCCGTAGATGGTCTGGGGACTGGTATCCTCCCGATCCTCCCCACTCAGGTAGATGCCCGTTCCGAAACAGACCAGGTACCCGTGCTTCTCGCAATGAAACATCACATCGGGCCTGGAGGTGATGGGCTGGGGGAGGCCCGTTTTGCCCCTGGCCGAAAAGAGGGGCATGGGGGTATTTCCGTCCCGGTAGGCCACCCCCCACCCGGAAGGGTCGCTTCCCGTGAGATCGAATTTCCAGAGATTCCCTTTCAGGTCCCCGGCGTACACATAGTCCACCAGGCCGTCCCCGTTGGGATCGATGGCGACGGGGCTCGAAAGCCCGTTACAGGTTTCCACTCCCGTATCGATGCTCTTCACCAGGGAGCCGCTGGATACGTCCAGGATCAGGAGGAGCGCGTGACCGTTGTCGCTGTTGTAGCCGTTTCCCACGATCACCACCCATGGTGCGCTGGAAGCGTTCGTTGGAACGATGGTGGGCTCGCTGAAGGTGTATCCAACATTGCCTTTCTCCTCATCATAGGTCGCCGCCCTGGGGTATTCCCACATGACCCGTTCGGCCAGGAGACCTTCCGAAGTGATGGCGGAGGGATTGCTCACATCCAGGGCATAGTAGCCCTTTCCCCCCTTTCCCAGTCCCCCCACGAGAACCGTTTTCTTTGCTCCGGAAAGGATCACCTCCCTCGCCTCGGGGGTGAGATCCACATAATAGCGGTGAGCATATTCCGGATTGGCCAGAAGCCTCAAGTTCTCGAACACCAGGTTCGGCACGTAGGCAAAGAGCTCCGTCCCCGAGTTTCCATCAAAGGCATGAAGCATCCCGTCGTTTGCGCCCGCGTAAACCACCCCGTCTCTGTAATAGGGGGACGAATTCACGATGTCGCCCAGGTTTCCGAAGCGATTTCTGTAAGAACCGTTTTTTTGCTCCTCGTTGGAGGAATCCCCCCTCAGGTATCTCAATAACGCTCCCGCCTCCGCCTCATCCGCATCCAGCAACGACTGCTGGGCCTGGCTGATCCCGGAAGGCCCGATCTGGAAGGGAACGCCGCCTGTCCCGTCGTGGGTGGCGATGAGGCGAGAATCCCAGCTCCTGGTCCTGAGCTTACCTGCCGCGGACCACAGGTAGGAGGTCGTGACCACCTCCCCGGTGGCGCCATTCACGCTGTAGGCCTTCACATCCCCGATCCATCCATCGGTGGAATAACTGGTCTGGTACATCACAATCCCATCCCCGAGTTTGCCATAGAGCTCATCCCCGTTCACGGAGACCGCCGCACCCGAGGCGACCCTCAGCTCGATCTCCATCATGATCTCCAGCAGGGAGCGGGAAAGCTCCGAGGGGCTCTCGGCGCTCAAGAATTTGCCTCTTCCGTTGAAGGCCGCATGCCACACGTCGTCGATCTTCGCCTTGTCACCGGCTGTGTGAGGATCGGGCCACGCGATCTCTTGTCCCGTCTCTTTATGCACCAGGACCATTTCTTCGCCCGTTTCCCTGAGAACGGTCTTTTCTTCATAGTGATCGGGATTGAGGGTGCCGCCCACTCCGAAGGAAACCGAAAAGGTCACCATGTGTTGATGCGCCGCAGGGTCCCGGCGAGAAGTGGGCAGTTGGTTGGGCAGAGCCGGAGCAAGGTCTCGCCTGTAATAAGACATGGCCACGTCCGCCAGGGTCTGGGAATAGCCGTCCCCGTCCTCGTCCCCGATATCCCCGTTTGAAAGGATTCTATCGTTCCAGTATCCGTCGGTGACCACGATGGCGAAGGCATTCTGGCAGGCGCCTCCCTCCTCCAGGGAATCGTAAGGAGAGTCGCCGTCGGAGGCATCGAAATACTTCCCCGCCCAGTCGAGCCCGTTCCTGAGGGGCGTGGCGGAATCGCAGCTTCCCAGATTCCACAATTTGTCGAGAAGCGCGGCCGTATAATCTTCGTCATGGGTCTTCACGTTCACCACTTCCTGGGGAGTGTGGGTGCCGCAGCCGTTCGTATAGTTGATGAAGTAAAACCCGATGCGCACGCCCCGCATGCTGCTGATCATTTTGGACATGGCATGGATGGCGGAGAACATCCTTCTCCTGTGATAGGAAAACCAGTTTGCGAAGTTCCGGCGCTCTTCGTCGTAGGTCCGGCCCGTGACCACATCCGAGGGGGGAGTCGTGACGGGCACGAGCTCGCCAGGTTCCACCACGTGGTCTCCGTCATCGTTCAGGGCATAGTACTTGATACTCCCGTCCACCACCACGAGATAGGGCTTACCCGCCTCTTCGGAACGTACATAGTAATGGGCATTCTTGATGGGGATGGTGAGAGCGCCCACGGGGACGAATTTCACGGCGTCCGCGCAAACTTTTTCCTGGTCGTTATTCGAAACCTCCGCGGAAAGCTCCACGCTTCCTTTTCCTTCCTCGAAGGTGAAGGTGTCCAGGTATACCCACTCCCCTCCGTTCAGCCGTTGGTTCTTGGGGAAGGGTCGGGAGCCGTTTGCATGGTTTACCGTGTAAACAACCGCCGTGGCTCGATTCTCCGCGGCGCTATACCGGATGTAGACCTCATACTCCCCTCCCACCAGGGAAGGGGTCCAGGTGGCGGTGTAGTGGGCATTGCTTTGGGAGCTATAGGCGTACTCCCCCATGTGGGCCTGGCTGTCGGTTGCCCAGTCCCACGATCCGGTGGTCCCCTCCGTTGAGAAGCGGTCTTCGTCCCGCTCATCGATGATCACTTCCTGCACCGAGACGCTGTCGTAAGTCTCGCTCAGATTCAGGGTCACCGATTCCACGGCAGGGTGGGATCTGGGATAGTTAAGGTCGGCCGGAGCACGGGTATCCCCGCCGCCCTTGGGCCAGGGTTCGTAATCGAACCCTGGATTGTAGTACATCCTGTTGTCATCAGAACACTGGGTTTTCCAGTGAAGCCGGGTGTCTCCGGCATCCAGCACCATGTCGGAATAGTCATAGACGTTGTCCCCCACGTTGAACACATAGAGGTACCAGTCCATGTACTGACCGGTGCTGTACTCGGGCATGAGGATATCCCCGTCCATGCTCCCGGAGTCGTCCACCACGAAGAGGATGTTCGCGGGCGCGGTGCGCAGGTTCACCTCCAGGGGAACATCCGAAATATCCTGACAGAGCTCCTGGGAAGGCTCCACAAAAACCGCGGTGATGCTGTGGTTCTCGTTCACGACCGAAAAGGTATAGGTATAGTCGCCGGTCATTCCGCCCACCCCTTCCAGGGACTCCCCGTCCACCAGGATCTGCTCGATCACGTAGTCGGTTCCGGGCGTGATGGTGAAGGACTGGGATTCTCCGGCGGTCACAGGGACTTCCCCCGGGGGGGTGATGGTCCCACCCTGCCCCGCGCCGGCCACGATGGTGTAAATCCTCACGCATTCCACCCGCAAGGTGTAGGCTCCGGTCATGGAGGCCGCGTGCCTCACAGCCACGTAGTAGGTGCCCACCTCGGAGGCGTCGACACTCCTTTCGATCCTGAAGTTGGTTCCGTCCTGGCCGTTCTCATCGGAGAGCACGATGGCGCAATTGGAGTCGAGCAATTCTCCACGGGTATCGGTGTTTCCTTCCGAGGAAACCGTTATGGTTCCTGGTCCGGACATCTCCAGCCGGAAGTAGTCCACATCCACTTCCTGCTCGATCTCTCCCGCCATTGCGCTGTCGCATGCCACCACGGTTGCGCCGGCACAGTCATTCCCGTGATCGTCCGCGGTCACGGCCCCTTCCACCGAAAGGAAGCCCTTGACGGTTTCCTCCGCCTTGTTGGGCCACATCTGGTTGTTGTACTCGGTCTCGATCCAGTGGTTGGAACGGGCCGCGTCCAGGATGCGCACCTCGTCGATCACTCCCTTCCACTGCTTCCCGGTGGCTTGCAGGTTCTCGCCTATGGCCACCTTGAAATCGTTCGTGTTGAGCCCGGTGGAACTGAAGGTGGTGTAGTCGTCCAGGACTCCGTCCACGTAAAGCCTCACGCTGTTCCCGTCAAAGGTTCCAACCACATAGTGCGGCTGCCCGTCGTTCACCCCGATGCTGCCGTTGGCCGCCATGAGACCGAGCCAGGTGTTGATCTGAAAGCACATGGTGTTGTTGCCTGCGTATCTCGTCAACCGGTAGGTTCCGTCTCCTTTTGTGACCAGCGCCTGGTACTGGCGGGTGAAACCGTCCACCCGCAGCCAGGCGGATACCGTCACCCCGCTGCCCATGTCAAAGGGCGATTCGCTTTGAACTTCCAGGTAAGAGGTTCCCCCGTTTTGCACGGCCCCGTCCACCTGGCCCGTGGCTCCGAGGGTGGGGTCGTTGACGGTGGTCGCGTGATTTCCGTTGCCGGAGGAATCCAGGATTGCGCCAAACCCGCCGGCGGTCTCCTTGAGGTGCCAAACCCCCGCGTAATCGCTCCCCCACACGCCGTCGGGATTCTCCGCCGTCGAAGTGACGGAGGAATCGCCGAAGGTGAGGTAGAAGATCGTATCGGTCCAGTGGTAGACGGTGGGGATTCTCACCCACGCGATGAGGGTTCCCGCCCCCCCATCGTAGGTCTCGATTTCATGGTCCAGGGGGGTTGCCCTGTCCGAATCCGTGAAGATGATGTCGTAGCCCGAGGGATGGTGCACCTGACCGCCGTTTGCCACCGTCTTCAGGTCCTCGTCATCGGTGATCCGCACCAGCACCGGAAAATCGGTGAAGTTGGAATCCCCGGCAACCCTTGCGTGGTCGATGGTGATCCGCTTGCTGTGGCTGTAAGTGGCCCCGGCTTGGGGCAAGAAGGCAAGGAGCAGGAAAGCGGCGAAGAGGAAAGCTAGCAGAACCCTGGCCGTCCGTCGTGGCAAAGCCCCGCTTTCAATTGCAGCAATCTCTTCTACGCGCATCTTCACTCAGGATTCCCCGTTTATGGGGCGCAAGGGGGTTTCGGGCGCCCTGGTAAAATCCCCCTCGGTCCCCCTTTTTCAAAGGAAGGAATTCCTCGCTCCTCTAAAACATCATGTTTCGGCACTTGATGTTCGTGGAGAGAAGCTTGCGGCGAAATCCGTCCTGCGGCGGCGAGAGGATCTCTTCCCCCTGCTGGTTCCTGTAGCTGGTGGGACCCACATATCCGGGATCCGCCCTGCCCGTTCCGGCCACGATGGTGATCTGGACGGATCGTATGGAGGAAAGGCTCGTGGTCACCTGACCCGATCCATCCAGGTAAACGAAATTGAGGGCGTCCACGTTTTCCGCGATTACTTCGCCGTTTCTCAGGAGGTTCCCTTGGGTCAGGCCGTAGCTGATGCTTTCATGGGGATCCACCGCATCGCCGTCCGGTTCGCTCCCCTCGGCGTCCCCCCGGATATCCGCCGTGAAAGTGACGGCATCGGCCTCTGCCGCCACGAATCCCGTGTGGGCCCTGCCTGTGGGATCACAGCCCGCCAGGCGGATCTCCCTTTCCATGTAAAACATGGCGGCCCTCAAATTCTGCTGCATGGCGGCCACCTGTTCCTGGGCCATGTAGGTCTTCTGTTGAGAGGCGTAGACCGCATAAATCCCCGCCCCCACCACCCCGGCAAGGGCTACGCCCACCAGGAGCTCGACCAGCGTGAAGCCCCGGGACCTATCTCGCTCAACCACCTCCATCCTCCAAGACGCAAAAACCGGCTGGAGCATCCGCGCCGTGCCCGTCGCCGAATCAGAAAGCCTTTCTGTACCCCATCCTGACGATCACGAGCCCGTTGGCCTCGTCACCCCACCCGTAGATACGGTATTCATGAACCGATGCCTTCCTCATGTCCAGGGAAGAGCCGGAGGCGATGCCCCTGGATTCGGCAAGAAAGCCCGCATCCTGATTTACCTCGTCACTGACCGCGGCTTTTTCCGATGCTCCGCAGCGAGAACTTCTGTCGCAGAGAATGCTGTCTTCGTCCACGGTGCCTGACCCCTTCAACCAGTCCGGCTGGCTTTCATCCAGGTTCCCCACCTCCAGGTGCCAGGCGGCTTCCACGCCTGCGGCCTCGGCTTTGTAAAGGTTCTGCTTGTGCGTCCTCTCATTTCCCGCAATCTGCATCTCGATGGTGGAGGTGGTTGTGGCCGATATCCCGATGATCGTCAGGAGCACCAGGATGACCACGGCCAGGACCAGGACGGAACCCTCCTCTCCATAGAAGAAACCTCTCTTACCCACCGGTTTATCCTCCCCACATCCGCATCCTGACAAAGGTCAGAACGCTCTGTCGTTGCCTGCCCCTCTCCATCCATCTCGCCGTCACGGAGATCTGTTTGGCATCGGAGACTCCGTCGCCGGTCACATCCTGGTCGGTCACCTCCCACGTGATCTCGTAACCGGGATGAAGATCCCTCTCGGCCTGGGTTTCCTGGTGCGGATTCGAAGTGGAATCGAGACCGGCATCGCTATAAGGAAGCGCCAGAAGCGTTTCCATCCTGTCCTGGGCCCAGGTGGTCCCCTCCGTGACGTGGACGGCCAGGGAATTCCCCTGGATGGCCGAAGTCTGCATGGAGGCAACGGCCAGAAGCCCCACCGTAAGAATGGAGACGGCCACGATCACCTCCAGGAGGGTAAAGCCCCCGGCTGCCCCCGATTCTTGATAAGCCTTCATGAGTCCCCCTCCCGCGAAATTTCCCCTTACTGCCAGTCGGAGCCCGTCCATTTCCGTAAACGGATGACACCGCTCGTCCTCGTGCCGACGGCGTAGCTCGTTTCCTTCCGGTTTTCCAAGTAGACATAGCCTCCGTTACATAGACCCCTGGAGTTAAACACGGCCACGTTCAAAGGGCTGCTGTAGGTGACATGATCGGTCCCGAAAGTTGTGGCGACGGCTTCGGTGGCGGCTCCGTGACCAAAATTCACCCCCTTCCCGTACTTTGAAAGGCGCACCACCTTTTCCACCACATCGTCGCCTCCCATCTCGGGGGGCCCGTCCCAATCCCCGTCACTTCCCGGAGCGGAACAGACGAAGTATCTTCCTGGAGAGTGGGCGGTATCGAACACAATGGCCCAGCTTGCATTGCTTTTTATGGCGCTCATCTTGGCAAGCTGCATGTCCGAATAGAGATCCCGTGCGGCGCCTCTGAGCCGGTAGTCCAGGAGCCAATCCCCCATGTTGGGGATAGCGATCCCGGCCACGATGCCAAACACGAGAAACGTGAAGAGCACTTCGAAGAGAGTGAAACCCGATTCTCTATTTGTTCTCCCCATCCTCCTCCACTCCTTGCCCGGGTTGCGAAATGCTTTCGGTGGAAGGGCTCGACCTTCGTGGGTCATCTCCTGCGCAGGGCCCGTCCTTGCGGGAAAGGATCGAAAAAACCAAGCTCCGAAACGGCTCACGAAAGTGAAAATTTACAAGGATGAACGGTCCATGTGGGTTAGAATACACACCAAACAGGGTACATCTACAGATTGCATCTTAGGAAAACCTTGAACAATTATCAAGCGGAATTTCGTATGAAATCAGACGCTTTCACTCTTTCTGGTGTTAAATTCCTTAACACCTCCAGGGCGCTTCGCGCCGTTATCCGTTCACCGTTGACCGCAGATCAACCGCGCGGGCGTGAGGGCGGAACGTCGTGAGAGTGGAATGGGTGAATGGTTCAATGGGGAAACACCTTGGCGAGGGCGCGAGGCGGAAAAGCGCAAAGGGGATTCTCTAAAAAATTTTACCAGATCCGACGGGGGACGGATCAGTTTTTGATAATCCTTGACAGACATCACCACAACGGTCTCAACGCCTCGCTTGGTCACGATTTGTGGACCGTAGCGAAGCGCGCCCCTGACCAGCTCGCTGAATCGATTTTTCGCTTCTTGGAGCTGCCAATGATCCATCATAGGTTCACTTCCGCCTTGACAGTGGAGCCTGTCCCGTCCCCGGCCCTGAGGCTCTCGAAGGGAGCCTGTCGAAGACGTCACGTGAGGCTGATTTACTTGGCGACCCCCCTCCCGTTGCCCCTCCAAACTCCGCCACAAAGGCGGCGGGATCTTCGACTCGAGAGGGGAATTCATGGGTGGACACAAGCTAAAAAGGTGAAGGGAGGTCCATTGCGATTTTCATGCCCTCATGCACTTCATCCATTTTTTCCCTTGAAAGGGTCCCGATTTTTTCCGTAATCCATGCCTTATCCACCGACTTGATTTGAGTGACGTTGACAACGCATTTTTTGGGCATATTTGCTTCGCCCTTGCGTAAAACCACATTGCCCGGTAATTCAGCAAGCTTCATCGATGAGGTGATCGCGAGCATGATGACGGTGTTCAGCTTGCTGTCGTTTAATACATCGTTTTGAACGACCAGACCCGGTCTCCGACCGATTGGTTCCGAGCCTCTCCCCGGCGAAAAATTGACCCAGTAAATCGAGCCTTTCCGTATTACCATTCCTGCCCCTCCCCGCTCCCCGCGGCTTCAAACCATAGGGCGGTTTGAAGCTGCTCGTCTCTGGTGGCCTCATCAGAGAAGACCCGATCGTAAGCTTCCTTTATCTCCTTCTTGTTTTCATTTCGTATTTTTTCCCGGAGGACCTCTGAAATAAACCGGCTTCGCGAGAAGCCTTTCTTTTTACTGATCTTATCGATGCTTGTGAGCAGATCGGAAGGGATTGTGATAGCGATCTTTTGTGTATTCACTATATATACTCCTTTTTTATATGATGATATAGTATGACTCTAAACCGAGAATCGACGAATGTCAAGAACGGCTTTTCATCGTTCTTTCTTCGGGCGCAGCCCCACCATCAAAGGTGTTCCCCCCTTGCGCCCTCCCGCCTTGCGCTCTCGCGACCGAAGGTGTTTCCCCCCCTTGCGCCCTCGGGGAGGTCTTTCCATATTTAACCCACTCTTGTCCAAAATCGATATTTCTTTGGCCAGCATTTTCATCAAAGTCTTTTCCGGCGAAGGAACTGCTTAACCTCCCCCTTTGGCAAAGGGGGATCGAGGGGGATTTGACTCTTCCCCCTTTGGCAAAGGGGGATCGAGGGGGATTTTCAGAACCTTCGTGAAATCCCCCCTGCCCCCCTTTAAATAAAGGGGGGTTGGATCATCCTCAGGGAATCAATGAAACCTGATTTCTCAGTTTCAGATGCCAAGTTGAGAAATCAAACACTTATCGATCAAAAAGTCTGAATTTGGGTTTATCTTGGACAGCAATGCATTTAACCATTCAACCATTTAACTATTTGACCCTTACCATGTTCTCTCTATTTGACCCATGCGCTTTTGACCCGCCTAACGTAAAAAGGCTCTTGGGGCTTTGCGGTTTTCATCTTTTAGCACTCTCACGGCTGGCAAAACAGCGGGAGCCGTGGTAAAGTGGGACAATCAAATTTACGATAGGAATCCCCGCAGCCGCACGTCATGACGTACAAAAAGGGAGACACACTGGAACTCACCATCGAGAAAACGGCTTACGGAGGCCAGGGGGTCGCCAGGCTGGAGGGGTTCGTGGTTTTCGTGCGAAACGCCGTGCCCGGCGACCGGATTCTTGCCCGGATCTACCGCAAAAAGAAAAGCTATGGGGAAGCGGCCCTCGTGGAACTCCTCACCCCCTCACCGGATCGCGTGGAGGCTCCGTGTCCACACAGCGGCCATTGCGGAGGCTGCCAGTGGCAGCACCTCCACTACAAAGCACAGCTTCGTTACAAGAGGGACCAGGTGGTGGAATCCCTGGAACACATCGGAGGAGTGAAGGAGGTCCCGGTCCGCGAAGTGATCCCCTCAGAGCGCGTTTTCGGCTACCGGAACAAGATGGAATTCTCCTTCTCCGACCGGCGGTGGTTCCCTCCCCATGAACGGGAAAAAGCCGGCACGGAAGAAGGCGACTTTGTCCTGGGCCTCCACGTGCCCGGCACCTTTCACAAGGTGATGGACATCTCCGCGTGCCTGCTCCAGCCGGAGAAAGGGAACCGGATCCTCTCCCAGGTCAAAAGGTTGACCAGGAACTCCGGCCTCCCCGCATACGGGCTCAAAAGCCACCAGGGCTTCTGGAGGTTTCTCATGATCCGCCACTCGGTGGCCCTGGATGAATGGATGGTGAACCTGGTCACCTCGGAGCCTAGCCCCCGCGTCCTCCGGCCGATCGTGGAAGAACTCCGCACCCGCCTGAATCCCGTAAAGACGGTGGTGAACAACATCACCCGAAGGAAGGCCGCAGTTGCCGTGGGGGAAGAAGAGGTGGTTTTCTCGGGGCCGGGGTTCATCCGGGACCGCATTGGACCCTATACCTTTCAGGTTTCGGCCAATTCCTTTTTCCAGACCAACCCGTCGGCCGCGCACCGATTGTACCTCAAGGCGGCCGAGTACGCCGAACTCAAAGGGACCGAAAGCGTGCTCGACCTTTACAGCGGGACGGGCACCATTCCCATTTTCCTGGCAAACCGGGTGCGGACCGTCGCCGGGTTGGAGATCGGCGAGGCGGCGGTTGCCGATGCCCGAAGAAACTGCGAGGAAAACGGTGTGGAGAACTGCCGCTTTCTCTGCGGGGACATCCGCCAAACCCTCGGCGCCGTCGAGGAGCGGCCCGACGTGACGATCATCGATCCTCCAAGGTCCGGCATGCACAAGGATGTCCTGGATCAGGTGCTTGCCCTTGCCCCCGAGAGGATCGTTTACATTTCCTGCAACCCCGCCACCCTTGCGAGAGACCTGGGCCGGATGGTCGGAGGCTACGAGGTCCTGGAGGTGCAGCCCCTGGACATGTTTCCCCACACCCATCACATCGAGACGGTCGCCCGGTTGCGGCGCAGGAACAAAGGGCCCGTTCCGATGAACGGATAACCCTTAATATGAAATTTCATGGGGCCGTGCCAAGGGAAAAACTCCCCCCTTTTGTAAAGCTGTACATGTCCCACATTTTTTGCTGGACACAGGGGGTTGAAGCTATTCTAGGTTGAATCATTGAAACAGATCCATGTTAAAAAGTTCAGTCACTGCAATGCCTTAGTCTCCCCTCAATTGTCGAAGATCCCGCTGTCTTGTAGCGGGGATGGGAGGGGATTAAGGGGAGGGTGGAAAAGGCGTTTTTTCATCACCCCCACCCTAACCCTCCCCCGTCGAGGGGGAGGGAATAAGTCACTGTTTCAACAGTTCATATTCTCGCCCCCTGTGTCCAGCGGGCCACTTTATGGGACACGTACAGTTTGTAAAGGGGGGGCGCGGGGGATTTCTTGTAACCGATCGAAAATCCCCCCAAATTCCCCCTTTTCGAAACGGGGACTTTGACGATCCAACTGCAATGTCCTTCATGAAGTTTCTGTCCTTGATTAAACTGGCCGCTTCGGCCAGAGGCTGCGGGGAACCGGGAACCTTAATTCATCCGTCCCCCACGGGCGAAAAAACTTCACATTCAACAAAAAAAATGACAAAAAATTCTTGACGTTTCCCTGTGGGATTTGATAAACATAGCGAAACTGGAAATAGAGTAAAAAAGGGCTGTTGCGCCTGCGGAAAATCGCAAGGCCCTGATGGGTGCCCCAATCCCTGGACGACGTCGCCCGGGTAAACAAAATTCGGGCACATGGGGGTTCGGGGAAGACGTGGTTTCTTTAAAATTCAACCAAGGAAAGGAGGTGAAATCGGGAAAGCGGATCATCCTCTAACACAGTTCATGTAATTTGGCGTTTTCATCGAATTCTTTTTTTAGGAGGAAAGAGTTATGAAGAAACTGTACGTATTTTGTTTTGCGGCGTTGATGCTGATCGCCTTCACGGCGCCGGCCATGGCCGAGACAAAGATCGGCGGTATCGCTTTTGTGGATTTTCTGTACTGGGATCGTGACGCGGAAACGATCGCAGGCGGCGTGGCCGAGGGAGCTGCAACGGCTGAGGACGACAACTCGAATCTCTCCATCAAGGTGAATAGCATCAGCCGTCTCTATGCGAGATGGACCAACGAGGACAACGTGGGCCTGTACATCGAGTACGGTCTGGGCGGCCAGGCAGCGAACGGGAACCAGGCGAACATCCGGCACATTTACGGGTGGTGGGACGTGAATCCCAGCTTTTCGATCATGGCGGGCCACAGCACCACGGCGTTCTCCCCGCTCACCCCCAACCTGATCATGGGAACCGATTCCGGGCTCCACGTGATCGGCTTCGGTTACGGGGAGTTTTACTCCGGCCGTTTCGAGCAGGTCCGCTTCAGCTTCAACCTGCCCGAAAAGATGGGCCGGATCGAGTTCAACCTGATCGACCCCAACGTGAACGGCACCTTGACAGCGAGCCCGGGGGAAGCGATCGCAACGGATGCCGTCGGTGTCACGGCCAACAACGACACCGTCATTCCCAGGCTGGAACTCACCGCGGCCCTTTACTTCGGCGCCTTCCGGCTCTATCCCGGTATCTTCTGGCAGGAGCAGACCTTTGACAACCTGGTCGGCGACGACAGCATCACCTCCATAGGGTACACCCTCGGCTTTGCCTGGGGTACGGGGCCGTTCACCATCGAGGCTGAATACCAAGCCGGTCAGAACTGGGGGAACGCCAGGGGTGTCACCTATAATACTTCTGCGGGCACCACAAGCCCGAGCCAGATCAACGATGCCCTGGTTTACTCCAGGGGCGGCAAGACCCAAATTGAAGACACCGACCAGTGGGCCGGCTGGGTGGACCTTGGTTTCAAAGCCGGCATTGCCACCATTCATCTGGTCTACGGCATGCAGAATGCCGAGAGGGATGCGGTCACCGGCGTTTCCGGCGACGTGGACGCTACCTCCACCATGTACGGCATCAGCGTGCCCATGGATCTGGCCAAAGGCTTCAGGCTGAGGCCTGAATTTTTCATTTTCGACAATGGCGACGACAACGAAATCGGCAAGACGGCTGGAGGCGCTTCGACGAATGCTGAGTACGACCACGGCAAGGAAATGTACCTCGGCGTGCAATTTCAGATCACCTTCTAACGAAACCTCGTGAGCAGGGCCACGTTTTCAAAGGCCCTGCAGCATGAAAAAGACAAGGCCCTCTTCCCTGAAGTGGCGGGGAGGAGGGCCTTTTTGATTTGCCGGTTAGCCAGTTTGCCGGTTGACCAGTTTTGACGGTTTAGCCGGTGGGTCGGTTTGCCGGTTTAGCCAGTTGGGTCGGCTGCCCGGTGGGCCAGTTTAGCCAGTCTGCCGGTTGACCAGTTCAGCCGCTTGGCCTGGTTGGCCGCTTGGCCGGTAGGGTCAGAAATTCTTTCGCATAGGGTGTGGTCCGTCGATCCCTCCCCTACCAAGCCCAAATCGCCCCCCGAAATTCAGGTGGGGATCCGCCTTTGCCCTTCGACAAGCCCTTCGATTTTACTCAGGGCCATGGCGCGACAAGTAAACCGCCTTAAACGTCAAAGGGATTAGCAACCCGCCCCTAGATCACCATAGCGCACCGCAAACTCACGGCCTTAGAGATCGGATGATGATTTCGTCAGAGTTCCGGGGTATTCAAGGAGGTCCTGCTGGGAGGTGAAAAATTCACTGTCTATTGCACGGGCTGGAAAGCACATCCCTGAAGAGGAATCACTCTTGTCCAAGATCGATGTTTCTTTGGACAGCGTTTTCATGAAAGCCTTTTGTGGCGAAGGGACCTTTCACTTCCCCCTTTGACAAAGCGGCTCGACCTGAGCTCGCCGAAGGTGGGGATCGAGGGGGATTTTAAGAACGCTCATGAAATCCCCCCTGCCCCCCTTTAAATAAAGGGGGGTTGGCTCGTCCTCACAGAATCCATGAAACCTGATTTTTCACATTGGGATGCGAAGTTTAGAAATCAAGCACTTACGAATCAGAAACCCTGAATTTGGCTTTATTTTGGATCGTAATGAAGAGGAGTTTCAAAGCGCAGTGGCGAACGTTAACTGAAGAGCCCTGACATTCTCACTGGTCCCAACCGGCAAACCGGTTACCCGGCCAACTGGCTTAACTGGCCAACCAGCAAACCGGCCCAACCGGCCCAACCGGCCCAACCGGCCAACCGGCTTAACTGGCCGAACCGGCCAACCGACCAAACCGGCCCAACCGGCCAACCGGCCCAACCTACTTTAACCGGTAAACCAGAATTTGGCTCCGTGGGGTCACCAGCACCTTTTCTTGCCGTTTCACGGAGGCCACCACCAAATCGGCCGCCCCGTCGTGGTTCACGTCGGCCACGGCGTAGCCCACCACGGCCCCGGCGGATTCTTCGGAGGTCCATTGCGGAGCCAGCACCGATCCGTTCCAGCCCATGAAATGCACGACACCGCTTGAAAACAGTCGCGTGTGTTCCACGATTCTCCGGGTGCCGGATTCGTTCTGGCAGACGACCACCTGCTCGGTACCGGCCTCCTTCCCCTCGATGGCAAAAATCGGGGACGGGAAGAAAACCCACTCCGTGGCCTTGCCCAAGTCTCCCATCCGTTCGTGGGTCTCGTCCTCCATGAAGTTGATGCTGCCTCCGTAAAGCTCCCCGCTCTCCCATAATTTTGACCCCTGCGGATCGAAAACAAGGAGACGCTCGTGCGGGCTCAACATGACGGTGTAGGGCCCTTCCCCTTTGGAAAGACGGGGCATCACGAAATTGAAGACGTTCCCGAACCGAGGCAAGGGGAGAACGCCGGCAGGAACAATCTCCTTCCCGTTCCATTTCAAAACCTGCACCGATCCCCTGTAGCTGCCGTTGCTGGTCCTCTGCTGCCCGACCAGGGTCTTTCCCATGCCGGGGATGTCGGTCACGCGGAGAAACCAGGGATGCCCCTCGCTGATCTGTGTGAGGCGCTGGCCGTCCCACTCCAGAACCAGGGAGGACACATTCGCTGAACTGAGGTTACTCACGTAAACCTCGGGTCGGCCATTTCCGTTTATGTCCCCGAGACTTACATAGACGTAGTTGGGGGACCATCCCCCTTCAACGCCCTGAACCCGGTAAAAAGCGCCCGCTTTCCACTTGTAAAGGTAGACCCCCCGCTTGTCGGTGAAGACCAATTCGTTCTGCCCGTCCCCGTCCACGTCTCCCACATCCAGACCCGTGATCTCCACGGGAAACCATTGCATGTGGCTAATGCTCCCGTACTTTTCCGCCTTGGCTTGGGGTTCTTCCCTCGCAGGAGCCTCGGGAGCCCCGGTTGGTTTCGGGGGTTCCGGTTCGGGCGCCTTGGCCGCAACCTGCGGTTTCACCTCTCTCCCCATCAGCTTCACGTTGATGTCCTGGGCGAACTGGTGGATGGAGGGAATCACTTCGTCCATGCCTTTCGACTGCCTGGACGAGGTAAGCGCCTCCTGAGCGTTTGCCACATCCAGAACCCTGGCGTCCAGGCTCACGCTCTCCCCGATCACCGTCACACTGCCGAGGATCACGTAATCGACCCCGAGGGCCCTCCCGATCATGAGCGCCTTTTCCCTGTCAAGGGGCGGCTTGACCATCTCCACCTGGCCTTTCACCTTGGCCTTGTCCACCACCTGCACCTGGCCCTGCCAGGCCATCCTGGTGTGCAGCATGTCCAGGATCCCCTCCTGAAGGTAGGTCAGGTCCCGGTCCGCATGGATGGTGAAGGGAAGGATGGCGATCCTCTTCAGTTCCTGGGCCGGGGTGGCCGCGGGGGTGAAAACGAAAAGGACCAAGATCCATGAAAAGAGGATGTTTATGCGTTTCATGATACTCCTTGGATAGGTTGGCCGGTTGGCCGGTTGGGCCGGTTCGCCGGTTGAGCCGGTTTGCCGGTTCAGCTTCGCAACACGCCAAAATACTGGCCGGAGCGGTCCGTTTTGTCTCCCACAGTGGTTCCGCAGAACTGGCAGCGGTATTCATACCTGTCTCCGTCCGGCAGAATCAGCAGAAGGAATTTTCTCACCGGCACGGCACGCTTACAGTTCGGGCAGTAGAGCTCCGTGGCCTCCAGATCCTGAAAACTCTCCTGCGGTTGACCCGCAGGCTTCTGATGGGTCGGCATATAACGGAAGTGGTAGTCTTTCATAATCCGCCTCTCCAGTGCTCCTTCTCTCTTCTGAAATCACAGGTCAACCGCTCCCTATGATAATGTCGAGATCCCCTAAAAGCAACCCCCTTTCCCTTCCCCCTCCCACCCCCGCCAAAAGAGGCGGGATCTTCGACAAGGGAGGGGAGTTTATGGATGGACACTAGGTAGCCATAGGGTTGAGGGTCGTGGCTGGAAGCCACTCCCACTGTGTCGTCTAAATTGTCATTCCGGGCTTGACCCGGAATCCAGGTTGTCTTCTGGATTCCGGCTTTCGCCGGAATGACGAATGCGAAACCATCGCCTCTTAACTTAGCGCTTATGCCCTTAATCCCCTCCCATCCCCGCTACAAGACAGCGGGATCTTCGACAAGGGAGGGGAGACTAACACATTGCATTGACTGAACTTTTTAACATGGATCTGTTTCAATGATTCAACCAAAAATAGCTTCAACCCCCTCTGTCCAGCAAGAAATGTGGGACATGTGCAGTTCGAGGCAGGGGTCTCCTGTGGCCTCCCGCTCTTCGGGGGAGCCTCACTGAATCCGTTGACAATCCTTCTTTTATTCCCTATTTTCAAAGGAAACATGTTCGCTTTCCACCGACAAAAACATGAACCAATTTGCACTCGAGGGTTGCCCTCATAAAGCCTGGGGCCAAGCCTTATCGAGTTTGCCGGTACCACTTCCTGCCGCCTTCACCGGCTCAACAGGCAAACCGGCCAACCGGCTCAACCCCAAGAAAACGGAACCTCCATGGAACGGAGAAAAGTCGTCATCGTCGCCATGAATGAGCCCCTCGATACGGACGCTCACCTCAGGCAAATCATGAAGAACGCCGAGAATCGAGCCTCGCGACAATCGCCCCGCTTCCCGGGGCTCGATCTCCCGGGCATACAAAAAGAGGTCCACAAAAACTTGCTGGCCCTTCAACTCCGCCTTCACGGCAAATACATGGGCCTTCTGGATTTGTTGAATTACCTGAAAAATGCTCGAAGACCCGTTTCCATGACCCCGGAAAATTCCAGGCACTACCATACCCTGGCCCATATGATCACCCTGAACGGCATCTACCTTTACCAGTATCTCCGCGATGAAGGTTACGAACCCCTTCTCATCCGGAATTACTCCCTGGTCGATCTCCGGGATTTTTTAAAGGAAGAGCCCCTGGCCGTATGCCTCTCTTCCACCTTCATGTATCTGGACGATATCCGCCATATCGCTTCGCAGGCCAAGCAACATGCCCCTCATGTCCCCGTGATCGCCGGAGGCATCCTGGTGAAGAAGGTCCTGGACGCAGGAACCGATCTCTCGCCCGTGACCCTCAACTGGCTTTCCACCTTCCACGGAAAAGTGGACGCTTTCGTGGTGGAGGCCCAGGGTCAGAAGACCCTGCTTCGACTTCTTCATGCATTGATGAAGGGACAGGACCCCGGGGAGATTCCAAACCTCGCCCTTTTTGACCGGTCGGGGAAAGCCGTTTTTACCCCCCGGCACCCAGAAGACACCCCCATGGACGAGACCGCCATCCGATGGGACGAACTCCCGGCTTCCCACCTGGAAAGCGCCCTTCCCGTAAGCACCAGCCGCGGCTGTTTCTATCGATGCCGATTTTGCAGCTACCATCGCCTCTTCCCCCGGGTGCACTACAAGTCCCTGGAGGTGCTCAGAGAGGAGCTTCGACGCATCCAGCGACTGGGCGTTGTGCGGCATGTGCGGTTCACCGACGACAACTTCACCGCCGACAAGAACCGGCTGAGGACCGTGCTGAACATGATGACGGAGGAAGCCTTCGATTTTTCCTGGTCCTCCTTTGCCAGGGCGAGTTCTCTCACCCCCGGCATCGTCAAGCTCATGAAGGCGTCGGGGTGTGAATTTGTGAACATGGGTATCGAATCGGGAAGCCAGACCGTCTTGAACCTGATGGACAAGAGGCTCGACCGGAAGCAGGCCGTGGATGCCGTTCACCTCTTAAACGAATACGGGATACCCGGTGAGGGGGGCTTTATCATCGGCTATCCGGGTGAAACCCAGGAGACTTTCGAGGAAACCATAGATTTTATTGAAAAAAGCGCCATCCCCTATTATGAGCCTTTCCTCTTCTACTATTCCAAGGACATGCTGGTCCATGAACAGAGGGAACAGTTCGGGCTGGAGGGACTTGGAAGGGCCTGGCGACATGCCACCATGGACGCCGCGGAGGCGTCTCGACTCATGGGCCGGATGATCGAAAGAATCGAGCGAGGTTACACCAACGGCCTCATGGGAAACTGGGAAACCTTCAAATTGCTCCGTGGAAAAGGCTCCGAACCCGGCGAGATCCGGGAGCTCTTCAGGCTCAAAAGGGACCTTCAACTGGCCCTGAAAGACTCCCCGGACACCCCGCCCTTTCCACCACGGGTGGAGGCCGTACTGAGGGAGATCGAGGCGCGATGCGCCATGCACCGATAGGGCGCTTCGCGCCGTTCAACGTTCACCGACCGAACTTATCCCTTGGGGTTGCACCGCTACCCAGAACTTCAATGATTTTGGCTGGCACCAAGCTGTTCTATGCTCATGTCTTCTAAGGATTCGAATACGGCTTCGTAAAAACGAAGGGTAAAATTCGCCCCATACCCCAGGATTGGAATTAGAGTGCTTTTTTGTCGGTGAACGGTGAACGGACAACGGAGAACGGGACTTATTGGGCATAAAACCTCACCGCCGCAAAGCTCACGGCGGATCGGGTGGGTTCTTCGTGCCACATTCGGTAGTCGAGGATTCGCCCTCTCGAGGGAGGCAAGGTCTCCATCAGGCAGGCCATGGCAGAGAAGCCACAGACGTTGAACTGATCCCTCACTCGAATGGACTCGGCCCAGAAGCCCTCTCTATCCCCTCCTGAAACCGCCTCCAGCAGTTTCCTGTCGTGGGCTTCCGTCTGTCTCTGAAGATAGGAAGCAGGCATCTCGTGGCCAAATTTCGGGCCGATATGGGAAAAATCCACTCCCGCCACGAGCAGAGTTTCCTCCCCCCCGTCACCGAGAATATCGGAGAGGACCCTCAAAATCGGGCCGGCTTTTTCAAGATAGGCTGCGCGCGTGTATTCGCCCAGGCACGGCCCAAAGGGGCCGCACAAAACGGGAACGATGGAAAAACCCCTTCCCCTCAACAGGTGACTTAGGAAAATCACCTGAAATTCTATGGAATGCTCCGCTCTGTGGTAAAAATCGTTCTCACAGAGGATCTGGCCCCCCGCGTCACGAAGCGCCTCAACTGCGATCCTGTCGTTCTTGACCACTCCAAAGGGCGTTTCGAAATCCTTTTCCGTGAGGCAGAACAGATGCTCCCTTATCTGATGGCCTACGCCGAGGATAACGACTCTGGCGGGACGACTCTTTTCGAGCATCCGGTAGGCGCTTGCGTAAACACCCGCTCCGACCCCCAGGTCGATGTGGGGGGCAATCAGTCCGGTAAGCCTTTCCTCCCCTTCGGGAGGGGCAGGTCCCAGGGCAAGAATCTCTCCCAGTTTTTCAGCCAATTCCCCGGGGTCCCCTGGATAGGATCGTCCGCTATGAGAACAGGGCCTGACCGTTTTTGAGGTAAATTCGGCCACGATCCCCTCCGCCGCTTTCCCATATCTGCTGCTGTCCAGGAGGAAGGAGTCGTCAAGATGGGCGAGAATGCGATCCACTTCATCCGATCCCACCAGCATCCCTCCCCTGAGCCGCATCAGGTCCATCTGAATGTCCCGAACCGTCCGGGTCCCGTCCAGCAGGGCCATCACCCGATAGAGAGGAAGGGGCACAGCCTTCCCCTCATCCACGAGTCCGAGGGGATCCCTGATCAGGATGATGGTGTCGTTTCCCTGCCGGATCGGGACGAATTCCAGATCCATCCTCACTCGAGGCTTGTTCTCAACCATGTCCACCGTTGTTTGTTCACCGTTCACCGTTGTCCGTTCACCGATCATCATTTTGGGAGTGGCCCGCTATGGTCGAAAGCGCACGTCTTTCCACAATCCTTTCTAACCATATCACTTTCACAAGCGATGTCAACGATATACCCCCTCGCAATCGTTAGGCGGTTCAAAGGTTCAGGGTTCAAGGTCGAAGATGGAGGTTTACATCAAATCCGGGCCGTTGACTCGCTCGCTCTAAAGGAAGAGCCCATGAAACTGGAACCACTCGCGGATATTGAGGGGTGGATGGCGGCACGAGATATGTCGTGCAAGGCCCATGCAATTTTTGCTGACGAGCGGGTTTGGTTGTTGTATAAGAATAAGAAATCAGGACCACTTTGGCTTAAAATGAGAACTCCCCGCCCAAGGGGGTGGCGGGGCTTCACTCTCCACAGATCCGTGAAGCGTCGCCGGGAATTCAGGCGACTTTTGTCCATGTCATCCTATCTGCTATTTCGGAAATTTCGTTCCTTCACCCAAAGGGCCGACGGGATTTTCCCGGTCGACACCGATTTGATCGCGGAAAGCCCCCTGGAGATCATCCTCAACGATGAGAAAAGGTTCCTGATCATGTTCACCCCCAACATGATCAGGGAACTTGTGGTCGGGTTTCTCTTTACCGAGGGCCTTGTGCATGACTTCTCGGAGATCAAGGAGTGCGTGATCTCGGCCAAGACGGAATCCGGCGGCGAGCAAGGTTTTGAAGCCAAGGTTACCCTCGCTTGCGACCGCCTGCGAACTTTTCCCGGCGGCAGCCGAGTCTCCTATTCAAGCTGCGGCATTTGCGGAACGGACAACTACGCGGATCTCGAGCGGGGCCTCCATCGGGTAAAGGGCAGGCACAAATTCTCCATGGATTTCCTGGGAAGGCTCGCATCCAGAATTGAGGAATTTCAACCTCTTTACAAGAGGACAGGAGGGTCCCACGCCGCCGTGATCTTTGATCGGAGCGGGAAGGCGATCTCTTCCTCTGAAGATATGGGGCGTCACAACGCCCTGGACAAGGTGATCGGGTCAACGGTCATTCATCGCATTCCTTGTCATGATAAGGTCGTGATTTCCAGCGGTCGGGCCAGCCTCGAAATGATCGTCAAGGCGGTGAGAGCAGCTTTCCCGGTTTTCGTGGCCATGTCGAGGCCCACATCCAAAGCCGTTCAAGCGGCCAGGCATTATAACGTTACCCTGGTCGATATGGCCAAGGACAGCAACAGAATTTACAGCCATGGGCGTCGCATCCAAGGATATTGAGGGGAAAACTCCTGCGCTGATCCGGGAAGTCAGCGGTGTGATTCTCGCCGGAGGCAAGAGCCGACGTTTCGGGAAAAACAAGGCCTTTGTGAAAATCGATGGAATTCCTCTCATCGAAAAAGTGACCGCCGTGATGCGATCCGTCTTTCAATATACGGTTTTGATCACCAACACCCCGGCTGAATATGCTCATCTGGACCTACCCATGCAGGAGGATCTCATCAAGGGTCTGGGACCCCTCGGGGGTCTTTATAGCGCCCTGATGACCATTCCCGCACAGTTCGGCTTTTGCGTGGCTTGCGACATGCCCCATCTTAACGAAAAGCTCATACGATCCATCGTGGAGCTGAGGGATGATTTCGACGCCGTGGTGCCCCGCATTTCCGGAAAGATGGAAGCCCTTCACGCCGTTTACCATAAGCGATGTCTCGGACCGATCGGAAAGCTGATAAATTCCGGCAGGTATCAGGTCATTCAGTTTTTTCCCCAAGTGTCTGTGCGATATGTGGAGGAGGAAGAAATGCGGCGTATCGACCCGGATTTAAAATCCTTTTACAACGTAAACATGCCACAGCAGCTATTTTGATACAGGAAAAAAGGTATAAGGTATGAGGATGCACGACCCATGATAGAATTCGTGATTGCAGTGTCTTTTGCCATTTTTGTTTCCGCGGGATGTTCCCTCTTCGAGGCGGTGCTCTATGCGGTGCCGTTGAGACATATAGAGGCCATGGCGCGAAGGGGTAAATCGGGTGGGAAAATCATCCAGGAGATGCGTGAAAACATAGAGAAGCCTATTTCAGCCATCCTATCCCTGAACACGATCGCCAACACGGCGGGAGCTGCCTTTGCCGGATCTGCGGCAAGCGTGGTTTTCGGGCACGAGTGGCTCGTTTACTTTTCCGCCTTTTTCACTGCGGCCATCCTGATTTTCTCGGAAATCCTTCCGAAAACCGCGGGGGTTGTCTACGCCAAGTCGCTGGTCCCGCTGATTGCCCATCCGCTCAAATGGCTCGTTTGGTTCATGACGCCCGCCATCGGGTTGACCGGCCTCCTTACACGGCTCATCTCCAGGCACAAAAGCGTAGAAAGGATCACCGCGGAAGAAATTCGGGTCATGGCAAGCCTGAGCTTGCGCACAGGGGGAATCAAGCCTTATCAGGAAAAAGCCATTGAACGAATTTTGACCCTTCAGGACAGGATGGTCAAGGATGTGATGACCCCAAGAACCGTCATTTTCTCCCTCAACGAACATCTCACCCTGGAAGAAGCGAGCCGCATGTCCAAGAATTGGGAACACAGCCGGTTCCCTGTTTACGACGAGGACACGGAGGATGTGGTTGGAATCGTACTCACCAAGGAGCTTTTCATGGAACTTGCGAGGGGGAAAAAGGACATGCGGCTCACAGAGCTCATGCGACCCGTCCGCTTTGTCGTGGAAACCGCCAGGTTGAACCGCGTTCTTATGGACTTCCTGGAATTGAGGCAGCATCTTTTTGTGGTCATCGATGAGTATGGGGGCCTTGCAGGACTCATTACCCTGGAGGATATTTTGGAGGAGATCCTGGCAAGGGAAATCGTTGACGAATCCGATGAAGTGGCGGACAAGCGTGCACTGGCCAGGCAGCGCCGGATCGATCTTGTGGCGAAATCCCAGAAGCCGTAAAGGCGCTTCGCGCCGTTGTCGGTTAACCGTTCTCCGTTCACCGAGAAGGGGCACGCACGAGAAGCACACCGCCAAGCGGTTGCAGTCGTCGCACTTTTCACTCCACGGAAATTCGGCGGAACATGGTGGAGGCAAATCCACCGAGCGCGCAAAGGTCGCAGGGTACTTTGCACCGTTCACCGAGAAAACATGGCGCCTTGAAGGGGCCTCCATGAGGAGGATTTTGAAGGAAGCTGAACCCACACTTTGCGCTCCGGACGCCGAAAAGAGTTGCTTCGCTTGCTGTCCGCCCATACGTCCCGCAGGGTATGAACACATCCGGTACAAGAGCAGTGTCCGGCGAATGCTCCTGGAAAACACGGAATCCTTCCGAAAGAGGGAGCAGAAAGTATCCCCCATCACGGGGTTTAGCTGCTGGGCCCTAGGATTCCTGGACGGAAACTACAAACAGGTAGGATGTCTTCTCCACCCCGCCCGAAATGGAGGGACGGATCTTCGTTCCCTTGTGGATTACGGTGAGAAGTGCAGGCGGGAAAGCTGTGAAGCGGCCAAGGTTTTCCTGAAACTGGCTCCCCTCGAACGAAAATTCTGGCTCCAACTGACCGAAGGTCTGGATGCCTTTTCTTACTCCAGCGCGAGGATCAATCCTCTTTTCAAACTGACGGGCTGGGGAGCCGATCTTCTTCGCGAGATCGCACGGGAGGAAGGGAAGCGTCCCTGGACCAAGGAAACCTTCTTTTCCACTTACGCCTTTTTCACCACCCGACTCGATCCCAGGGGAAATGCTTACCTCCTGAGGCGTTTCATGGAGAACAAAAATCTCTCCCTGTTGAAGACGAACTCCTTCCGGGTGCGGTTCGAGGCTTTCTCGGCCGGGCTCGTAAACTTTTTGATGGAAAAACGGCCGGCGCGGGAGGAAGGTCCTTACGTCCATACGCTTTCCCTGGACCGAACGTTCCTGGACTTTCTGAGGCTGGGGCTTTCCCTGTCCAGGATCCCCCTCGACGCGGCCGCGTCCCTCAAAGCGATTGTGGATCGTGAAATCGAGGCCTTCCGGGAGGAAGAGGGGCGGACCTGAAGGCTCAGGGCAATTCAATATCGCGATGGGTCAAGGTGATTTCCTGTCGTGCGCCTTTCAAATGAGCATAGATCTCCTCCGCCACGGTCACGGAACGGTGGCGCCCGCCGGTACATCCCACCGCAAGGGTCAAGTAGGACTTGCCTTCCTTTTCATAAAGAGGAAGCAGGAAATCCAGCAGGGATAGATACTTCGCCAGAAAATCCTGTGTCTCCGGCCACTTCTTTACGAATTCCCGCACCCGTTGATCCCTTCCATTCAACCTCTTCAAGTGGGGAAGGAAGTAAGGATTGGGGATGAATCGTACGTCCACCAGAAAATCCGCCTCCGGGGGGATTCCGTACTTGAAACCGAAGGAGAGGACCGCGATTCGCATTCTCTCTGTCTTCACGGCCCGTTCCGCGTGCTCGAGCATGACTTCCTTGAGCTGATGGACGCTATAGTTGGAAGTGTCCAGGATCCTGTCCGCGGTCCCCCTCAGGTCTTTCAGTTGGGTCTTTTCCACCCGGATCCTTTCCACCAGGTTTCTCCCCTCGGAAACAGGATGTTGCCGTCTGGTCTGGCTGAAGCGCTTCAGCAACACCTCTTCGTCGGCCTCAAGATAAAGGATCTCCAGGTTGTACCCTTCCTTCCGCAATTGTTCAAAGACATCCAGGGACTTTCCTGCGAACTCCTTTTCCCGAAGGTCCATGCCAAAGGCGAGTTTCTGAACTTCAGAGGCGCTTCCCGATCGCAGCTCGAGGAATTTGGGCAGGAGAAGGACCGGCATGTTGTCCACACAAAAAAAGCCGGCGTCTTCGAGGGCGTTGAGCGCAGTGCTCTTCCCGGATCCGGAAAGGCCTGTGACGATGATAATATTGACGTGCCTTGTCACTCCGTCACGCTCCAACACGTGATCCTTGCTCCATTTTCACCCTGTTCCGGAAAGAAGGGAGCACGGGTCTCAAGGGGAATCACTTCGAAATCGGGCGGTATTTCCAGGTCAAAAACGGTTTCCGGTATGGTCCGGTTGAAAACCATCTGCTTTACTTTCATCTGCAAGCTCGCATCCTGTCCTTCACCCGTCACTCTCGTTTCCCTTGCATACAGGATGGAAGGCCCCTTGTGAAAAGCCGAAAAGGAGATCTCCAATCCCTGACGCGGGAAAATGCATGCGCCGGGGAAATTCGTGCGCGGGTCCAGTTCAATCCGCTGCACCACCCGCCCTTCCCGATCGAGCAAAGCAATTTGATTCCCTTGAGTCGAAACCGCGTCGACGTATGGTTCGAGAACCGGATAAGCTCTCAGGAGCGACCAGGTCCGGGTCGGACCCAGGCCTGCGGGGAAAAGCCTCCAGCGCCCGAAATGCCGGAAGTTTCCCTCGTAATAGCGTTTTTCCACGAAAGAGACGATTCGAATCCGCTCCCCTTGGATCACCAGATGGAGGAGAGGACGACCCCAGGCATGGGTGAGTTCAATCTTGATCCTGAAGGGGTTTCTTGATCCTGCCACGAAAGCACCGGCCTCGTTTTCGACGTCATTTTCCTCCACAACCATGCGGCCGGACCAAAAAAAAGTGTTCACCAGGTTTTCCTGTTCACGAACCGTGGAAAGGATCTCTCGAATCCGGGCCTGGTCCAGCCGCTCGGCGGGAGGCTTGCGGAAAAGAGGGGCACAAGCTTGCAGCACGAGCAGAGAAACAAGCCCGAAAACAGGTGCGTGGGTTAAAATGATGGATTTGCAGGATAGAGTTTTCAATTCGCCTGTTTCAGGCGTTGTTCCGCCCTTGCGATCTTCTTCTTCATCATGTCCTTCTTTGGATGGTCCAGGGAAAGGGCTTTTTTATAGAATTCGACGGCTTTCTTGTACTCTTTCCTTTTGAAGTAGGCATCGCCAAGGTGTTCATTGATGGTGGGATCCTCGGGAGTGAGTTCGATGGCCTTCTCAAGATACCGCACCGCTTCGCCATAGGAACCTCTCTGGAAATGAACCCAGCCCAGGCTATCCAGAATATATCCGCTTTCGGGTTTCAATTTTGCCGCTTTCTGGATAAGCTCCATGGCCTCATCAAGATGAATTCCCGCTTCCGCATAGGTGTAACCGATGTAGTTTAAAGCATCGGCATGCTCCGGGTCGAGTTCCAGAATCCTTCTCATCTGCCCAATGCAGGACTCTTTCTCCCCCAGTTTGTCCAGGAGAACCCCGTAGCGGAAGATGAGATCGATGTTTTTCTCATCCTGTTCCAATCCCTCCCTGACAACCTCAACGGCTTTTTCATAGGACTCCCGCCTCTCGTAGAGGGAGGCGAGCATCATATAAAGCTCCGCCTTTTCTTTGCCCAGAGCGATGGCTTTTTTAAGAACCGCCACGGCTTCTTCATGCTTCTCCTGCCCGTCGAGAATATATGCGATGTGCATCTGCGCACTCAAATAGTGTTTCGAGTCCTCTTTGATCCGCCTGAAGTGCTCAAGGGCCTTTTCAACGTCCCCCTTCTCTTCATAGGCGGTGGCCAGGTAGTACCTGGATTTATCATCATCCGGCCATGCGGTGACGATCAGGCTCAACTCCTCGATGGATTCTTCCACCCTGCCTTCTCTGAGGTAAATGAGCCCAAGGGCTTGTCTTTCCTTCCCCCCGGGTTTCGACTGCCGTTTGATCTGATCCACTTGTTCCTCGGCCTTCTCTTTAAGACCGAGCTTAAAGTAGAGGTTGATCAACCTTTCCCTCACGGCAAGCTTGTCCGGATGGTACTCCAGAAGTTTCTCGTAAGTCTCCACCGCTTCCCTGTACCTCTGGGCCATCTGGTACAGGGTCCCCAGATCGAAGAGAGCCGGCTCCAGGCTTTCGTTGAGCTCCAGCGCCCTGAGAAAAGCTTCCTCCGCATCGTGGTATCGGTTCAACTCCAAATTGATCCTTCCTCGATAGTAGTGGGCGATCACGAGATCCGGGTTTTGCTCAATCAATTTGTCCAGATGTTCGAGAGCCTCCTCAAGCTTGCCGTTCCTGATGAGGATCGTGGCGATCAGCAGCCTTGTCCTCTGATTCTCAGGCTCCCTGCTCAAGGCCTTTTCATACTGCTCCAGAGCAAGCCCATTTTCTCCCATGACCGCATAGATATCTGCCAGGAGGGCTAGATTTTCCGCGTCCGCAGGATCGATCTCTACGGAGCGGAGCGCATATCTGAGGGCTTCCTGGTAGTCTTGCATACTTTTCAGCAGGAGGGCCATCTTCCTGTGCAGAAAAGCCGACCCGGGATCTTTCTCGATGGCCGCGGAAAGATATTCTTTTGCCCGGGCCTCCTCCCCTTCCGACGCGGCCATGGAAGCCAGGAGGAAATTCGTGTAGGCCTCCCGCAATGCGTCCTCCTGCTCCACTGTCTCCACGGCATCGGGAACGGGACTGTGCGCGGGGCTACCCGAGAGGGTCAAACAACCCCACAAGAGCCCCATGGAAAAAACCAGGACCGAAACAGCCAAAGACCTAAGAGGTTCCCGGAGCATTCTGTCTTTTAAAGGTTTTCTAATCATTGCATTCCGAAAAACGTATTCCCTAATTCATTCGTGTCCCTGCCCAAAGTCGTATCCCCCCTCGTTCCGCATAGGTCCAAGTCGGATCTTGGAGCAAGCCTGCGGGGAATCACTTCAAGAAGTCCCCGTATTCCGTCTCAAAGTTGGGAATCTCTTCCTTGAGACGCTTCTCGATATTCCGGATGATCTTCTCCTGTATCTGACGTACTCTCTCCCTTGATATATGGTACTTGTCGCCCAGCTCCTGGAGGGTCAGAGGACTTTCAGCCATAATCCGATTATCGAAAATATCCGCTTCCTTCCCGGTCAGGGTTTTACGAAATTCTTCCAACTTTTGGGTCAAGACCGATCGTCCCTCATCCTCCGACAGCGCCTCATCCGCCTCCATACCCTTATCCGGTAAAAGAGCGCCGTAAGACTCTCTCGAATCCTCGCCCACAGGGGAACTGAGAGAAACCTCCCAGCCTCCCAGACGCTGGCTCATTTCGATCACTTCTTCTTCCCTTACATCGAGACGCTCGGCCAGGAGCTGGGGATCCGGGCTGTAGCCTTGAGATATGAGCCTGTCTCTCTCTTTGGCCAGGTTGAAAAAGAGCTTTCGCTGGCTCTGGGTGGTCCCGATCTTGACCAGTTTCCAGTTATCCATAATATACTTCAACATGTAGGCCTTGATCCAGAAAGAAGCGTAGTAGGAGAACTTGATGCCCCGATACGGGTCGAACTTCCTGACAGCCTGCAAGAGCCCCAGGTTTCCTTCCTGGATGAGGTCCATCAAACTCTTGGTCCAATACCGGTGGAAATCCATGGCAATCTTTACAACCAGCCTCAAATTGGAGGTGATCAGCCTGTAGGCGGCTTTCTCGTCCTTCTGCTCCTTCACCCTTACAGCAAGCTCAAACTCCTCCTCCCTGGTGAGCAAATTATAATGCTTTATCTCCATGAGGTACATCTGGAGAGGATCATAGGGAACGAGAGACCTTGCCCCCGCCCTTGCCGCAGGAACCAGGGGAAAATCCCCATCGACCGCGTAATGGTTCACGGCCTCTTCAGCGTCCTCTTCCCTTTCGTCAACCAGGAAATCTTCCATTTCAGCTTCCGTCACCGGGATACGTCTCTACCTTCCAGCACCCCCGGCCCATCCTTTTGGACAGGGCCTCAGGGCGAATGATTCATTCAGGATCAGAATGGGGCCGCTTTCCCGGCGAGCACAGTGGGGTTCCGCCTCCCGGCGGCCCGCAAGCCCCGCGAACAGACAGGCGGATCACTCAAAGACGACCCTCATGTAGCGCTTTTTTCCCGCCCTCAAAAGCAATGAGCGGTCCTTAAGGCGGCTGGAATCAATGATCTCGTCAAATGAGCCGATTCTTCGACCGTTTACGTATCCGCCGCCTTGAGAGATGAGCCGGCGGGCTTCCCCACGGGTTCTACAAAGGTTCGTCTTTTCAAAGAGGATATAAGCCGGAATGCCTCCGTCCAGCTCCCCGTATGGCAGGGAGGAGCAAGGGGCCCCTTCCGATGGAAGCGATTCTTTCGACCCGAACAGCTCGCTGGAAGCCTTGCGGGCCAGATCCGCCTCCGCCTTGCCGTGGCACAGGCTGGTGGCCTCATAGGCCAGCACCGCTTTTGCCTCCCTGATTTCCGAGTCCTTCAACCGTCCCAACCGCCTGACCTCGTCCATAGGAAGGAAAGTGAAAAGGGCCAGGAATCTCTCCACATCCCTGTCGTCCTGATTGATCCAGTACTGATAGTACTCATAGGGAGAAGTGTAATCCGCACTGAGCCACACCGCTCCCTCGTGGGTCTTTCCCATCTTGATTCCTGAAGCGGTTGTCAAAAGCGGAAAAGTGAGGCCATAAACGGTTTCTCCTTCCAGGCGCCTCGTCAAATCCACTCCCGCCAGGATGTTGCCCCACTGGTCATTTCCTCCCATTTGGAGACGGCAATCGTAGTTCTTGAACAGGTACCAGAAGTCATAGGCCTGCAACAGCATGTAGTTGAACTCTATGAAATTCAGTCCGGCTGCCAATCTCACCCTGTAAGATTCCGCAGTCAACATCCTGTTCACACTGAAGTGCCGGCCGATGTCTCTCAAGAAACCGATATAGCTAAGTTCTTCAAGCCAGTCGGCGTTGTTGACCATGATCGCTTTGCCGTCGCCAAAATCCAAAAAGCGCGCCAGTTGCTCCTTTAAACCCTTCGCATTGTCGTTGATCTCCTCCCGGGTCATGATGCGCCGCATCTCCGTCTTACCACTGGGGTCACCCACAAGAGCGGTCCCTCCACCAATCAAAGCAATCGGCCGATGCCCTGATCGCTGCATGTGAGCGAGAGCCATGATGGGCAGGAGACTTCCCGCATGAAGGCTATTGGCGGTGGGATCGAAACCCACATAGCATGTCACAGGTCTCCGCAACAGATCCCGCAGCCCTTCGCTTTCGGTAACCTGCTCTACAAAACCCCTTTCTTCAAAGACGTCAAAAACATTCTCCACTTTAATCCTGTGATCTCCTTTCGTAATTCCTCGGCAGCTTCAGCCGGACGACCTGTCCAAGAGCCCCTAATTTCTCTATTTTTTCTCCGTTGAATTCCAGATCAATGCCTCCTGCATTGCCGATCAGCAGCTCAAAGCCCTCCTTCGCCCTCCATTCAGGCTCACTGCCGGGACGAAGGATGTATTCTTTGGGCTCCTGCTCGTCCACGAAAATCCTCAACCATGTCCCCTCTTTCACACGAGCCTTCAGAATCAACTCGGGCCCTCCCCCCGCAGGGCTCGCCGCGGCCTCGGATTGGGGCCTTTCCTCTGGTTTTGCTGGAGCCTTCTCCGGCGGAGAGGATTCCGTCGCTTCCCCTTGGACAGCCGTGACTGCTGAAGCGCCCGCCGGGCCCGTCGCGAGCAGCGTACGATCCGCAGTGGAAACCGGTTGGGCCTCCTCCCCCATGGGTGCCTGGCTGCTCCCCGTGTCGGTTTTTTGAATCCGTTCCGGTTCCTGAACCCTTGCCTCGCGTGAACCGCTGATTTCGGATTCCTCCTTCCCGCTCTTGGGGGGTTCAGGGCCCGCCAGAAAATAGAACCCCAGCGCCGCGGCCACCGCCAGCAAAGGCACAATCATGAATACCGCTCGATTTCCCCTGCCCCTGGCGGATCTACGCAAAAATGCGGCAGCCGGAACCTTCTCCGGCCTGGTTGTCTCGTAGAGCTCCTCCACTCTCTGCTCGGAGATTCCAAGGGCCCGGGCATAGGAACGCACGAATCCTCTCACGAAAACCGGCGCCGGCAGATGTTCCCAGTCTTCCTTTTCCAGGGCTTCAAGGATGTGGGGACGGACTTTGGTTTTCTCCGTAACCTGGGCATAAGTCAGGCCCCTTTTCTCCCTTTCCTTCCTCAAGTAAGCGCCCATCCCGGAAGGTCCGGGCTCATCGCTTCCCGGGCCTTCCATATCCAGGCCGCGGTCCGGCGAACCTTCCGACACGCTGAATTCCCGATCGTTCTCTGGTTTCATTTTCTACCGAGAGACCTCAAAAAATAATTTTCGTATAGGCCGTACTTCGCAGCTCTTTGATCCAGGCCTCGTAACGCTTGTTAATTTCCTCCCGGTATAGCAGCCGGTAGATCGCATCCTTCGAATCCTCAAAGGGCCTCACTGTCCCTCCTTGCTTTTCCAGAACCTTGACGATCTCTATACCGAAGGACAACGGAATCGGATCGCTTACCTGCCCATCGGGAAGTCCCATGATGATCTTCTGCAGCTTCGGATCCAGATCGGATGTTTTGAAAAAGCCCAGATCTCCGCCCTCTTGCGCCCCGGGTCCTTCCGAGAATTCCTTTGCCAGTTTACTGAAATCCTCGCCGTTTCGTGCTCGCCGGACGATTTCTTCCGCCTTGTGGAGAAGCGATTGCGCTTCTTCCTGATCCGACGAAACCTTCTTCTTCAAGAATATGGCGGCGATGTGAACCCTCCCTTCCCCCTCGAACTCGTCCCGGTGTTCCCTGTAATACTGCGCCACCTCATCTTCGCTGATCACGATTTTTGATTTCACCTCACGATCGATCAGGTAGATCCTCTCCAACTCCCCCTTGACCTTCTCCCAGTACCTTTCATAGCTGACCCCTTCCTTCTTCAGCCTGGCAAGCAAATCCTCGTGGGTCATGGAGTTATCTTGTTTGATCCTTTCAATGGCCGCGTCCACCTCTTTCTCCTTCACCGTGATCTCAAGCTCTCTGATCTTCTCCCGGGCGATCTTTTCGTCGATGAGGTGATCCAGAACCTGACGCCGCATCTGGAGAAACCTCTCGTTATCCTGCGCTTTCACCACGGCAGGTTCATGGCCAAGCACGTCCTCCATTCTTTTATTCAGCTCATAGAGGGTGATCACATCGTCGTTCACGATGGCCACAATCCGGTTACAAATTTCAGCGGAAACAGCCAAGGCGGGAAGGGAGCCGATGATCATGAACAGGAAGAACAACGGGGGGATTAGCCTGCCTTTCATTTGGACAACTCCACCGTATTGAACCACTCCTCATTCACCTCGACCTGAAAATGAGACCTCAATTGCTCGAGCCACTCCTTAAGGAACGCATTGCGCTTTTGGTCGAGGAGAGTCATTTCAATTTCTCTCACCACCTCCGGAAGCTCTTTCGCGCCGCCGGGACGAACCGCCAGCACTCTGAAAATATGGTATCCATAAGGGGTCTTCACGACGGCGCTTGTCTTGCCCGGGCCGAGGGAGAAGAGGACGTCCGCCATGGATTCCTCCAGGTTCTCCCGGGCTAACCACCCCACCTCGCCGCCGTTTTCGGCCTCCGGACCAATGGAATGATCCCTGGCCAGTTTCTCCATGTCTTCTCCGTTCTTCAGCCTGACAAGAAGACTTTCGGCCTCCTCCTTCCTTGGGGTCACAATCTGCCTGAATTTCATCATCTTCGGCTCTTTGAATTGATCCTTGTGCGTCTCATAGTAGGCCCTGATCTCCTCGTAGCCGGGAGAGGGAACATTTTCCGTAACCTCGCGGATGATTTTGGCAAGGAGGAGCTGTTCCCGAACGCGGTTCTTCCATTGATCAAAGTCCACATAGCCCCGCAGGAGTGCTTCGCGGAAAGCGTCCCTCGTGTAGCCTCGCTCCAGGTCTTTCAAGGCCGCCTCAAGCTCGCTTTCCGATACGGAAATCCCATGCTCCTTCCCATACTCCAGGATGAGATAATGATCGATGAGCTGTCGAATCAGTCGGGCCTTGACCTGCGTCCCTTGCTGAAACGGGATCTCCAATCCGGCGCTCATGAATGTGAGATCTCTCTTGAGCTCGTTGGCGGTCACATGCCTTGATCCCACAGTGACGACTACGCCTTCCTCGTCCTGGTCAAAAAGGCCGCAACTCCATAGGAACGGAACGAGACCACAGAACAGGAGAATAGCTCGGGCTCCCCTTGCCCAGTGAAAAACGGCAAATGCTCGCATCACATACAAATCCCTAAAACTATTAGCTTAACAAGAAAAAGTGAAAATGCAAATCCTTTTTTTGGGTGCCCCGATTTGGCTTGAGACCACCTTTAGTGAAGATCCAGGGATTCGATGGCGCCCTCCAGCTTGGGCAAATCCTCGGGAAGAGACAGGGAGTCCAACCGGACCCTTAATCTGTTCTGGCTCAAGAAATCAAACCGATGACACCGGGAGGTCAAGAACTTGACCAGCTTCACGGGATCCCTCTCTCCATCCTGGGAAAAAGTAAGAGTAAAACTGCGAGATCCCGCCTCCAGCCTGCTCACCCGCATTCTCTTCAGTAAGAGCCTAATCCCCATCAAGCCGAAGAGATTCTCTACTTCGTGCGGCGGGGAGCCAAAACGATCGAGGATTTCTTCCTTCATCTCTTCCAGCTCGGACTTATCGCGCAGGCTGGAAAGCCTCCGGTATAAGTGCAGCCTCACGTCCGCGTCCATCACGTACTCGGCCGGCAAAAAGGCGGGGATGTCCGCATGAATTTCGGGGTTCACATCCTCATGCCACTCCTCGCCTTTCAAATCCGCGATCTCCTGCTCCATCAACCTGAGGTAAAGCTCGTAGCCCACCGCAGAAATGTGCCCGGATTGCGCAAAACCCAGAATATTTCCACCGCCCCGGATTTTCAAATCGTGCATGGCAAGGTGAAGGCCCGCGCCCAGATGGGAAAAATCCATGAGGGCCTTGAGTCTCTTTTCCGCTTCTCTCGTCAGGACCGATCCGTTGGACAGGAGCAGATAGGCGTATGCCTTCTCTTTAGCCCTTCCCACCCTTCCCCGCAGTTGATAAATCTGGGCCAGGCCCAGGCGATCCACATCGGAGATGATGATCGTATTGGCCGATGGAATATCAAGACCGGATTCGATGATGGTGGTGCAAACCAAAACGTCCAAATCCCTTTTGAGGAATCGCATCATCGTCTTCTCCAGCTCCCGTTCATTCATTTGCCCATGGGCCACTGCAATCCGCGCCCGGGGAACGAGCCGGCTTAATTGCTCCGCCGCCTGTTCGATGCTCTGCACGCGGTTGTGCACAAAAAACACCTGTCCGCGCCTATCCAGTTCCAATTCCACGGCTCGAGTGATCATCGATTCATCGTAGGCAGAGAGGTGGGTTTGAATGGCAAGCCTGTCCTCGGGAGCCGATTCGATGATGCTGAGATCTCGAACGCCCAGCAGAGACATCTGGAATGTCCTGGGAATCGGCGTTGCGGTCAAGGCGAGCACGTCCACCAGAGAACGATACCTTTTCAGTGCTTCCTTCTGTTTCACCCCGAAGCGCTGCTCTTCATCCACCATCAGGAGGCCGAGATCCCTGAACTCCACATCCCGCTGAAGGATTCTATGGGTCCCCACCAGGATATCAATCTTGCCGGAACGGACTTTGGCCAGTGTGTTCGCTTGCTCCGCTCTGCTCTTAAATCGACTGAGGATGTCCACTTCCACGCCGTAGGGGGCCATTCTTTTCTTGAGGGTCTCGAAATGCTGTTCGGCCAGCACCGTCGTGGGCACCAGGAGGGCCACCTGCTTGCCGTCGGATACCGCCTTGAAAGCGGCTCGCACAGCAATTTCCGTCTTTCCGAAGCCCACATCCCCGCATATGAGACGATCCATGGGGCGCTCCGACGCCATATCCTCGAGAACTTCTTCGATGGCCTTGATTTGATCAGGGGTCTCTTCATGTTCGAAGGTGGCTTCGAATTCCCTGTAGTAATGGTCGGGGGGAGAGTAGGCGTATCCCTTCCGGTACCTCCTCAGGGCATAAAGCTCCACAAGCTGTTTCGCAATCTTCCTGACCGATTTTTTCGCTTTCTCTTTGGCCACATTCCATGCCCGACCGCCAAGCTGGTCGATCTTCACGATTCCTTCTTCGGCTCCCAGGTACTTTTGCAGGATACTGATCCGATCAGCAGGAACATAAAGCTTGTCCCCGCGAGCGTATTCAATAAGGACGAAGTCATTGATCTTCCGAGCGATCTCCATCTTGAACAAACCGCCGTAGCGACCGATGCCGTGTTCCTCATGGACCACAAGATCTCCCACCTTAAGCTGTCCAAAGCTCGACCTGGTGAGCGCATTTTGGCTCGCTTTTCTCTTCTGGCCCGCCCTGCCTCGCTTCGGCCCGAAAATCTCGTCTTCGCTGATCACGTAAAGGCCCGCATCCGGCCAAACGAATCCCCTGGGAAGCCGGCCCAGGCAGATGCTTATACCGGGGCCCTTCGGAATCTCGGTCCAGCATGGGGCCGTATGATCCACCGCAACGTCATAATTCCCCAGGATTTCCTTCAGGCGATTGGCCTGTTGCTCCGTGCGGCTCACGAGCACAACCCTTCCATTGGATGCACGCCAGTGAGAGATCTTCTCGGCCAGCGGGGCCATAGAGACCCGCCCCTTGCTCGAAAGCGTCACTTCCAGGTCGGTCTCCAGGCGGAAATCCCCGGTCATACGCATCACATCCCCGGACTCATCCTTTTCAAGAACGTCCAGTTCACTGAAATCCAGCCGCTGGTGCCGACCGAGCTTCTCAACGATTTCCTGGAAAGGAATCAGGATCCCATCCGTTACCGGAAAAGGATGTCCCTTTTCCGCAGCCTCTTTGCGGAACTTTTCCACCTCCTCGCCGAACTTTTCGCTCTGTTTCTCGTAGAGAAACTCCAGCCGGTGCAAATCAAAGAGGGAAATGAGACATTCTTGCGGGAGATATTCAAAAAGGGAATCGAGCGCTGCGTAAAAGTGATTCAGCCACGCCTCCTGTCCGGGAAAACCGAACCCGTCCTCCGGCGATTTCGGCAACCGGCCCATGGACCTGGACCTTCTGATGCTCTTCTGGTCCATGATCACTTCACTGGCGGGAAGAAGGACCATCTCATGGACGCGATCCTGTGAGCGCTGAGAAAGGGGATCAAATTGCCGAATGGATTCGAGCCGATCCCCCCAGAACTCCAGCCGCAAAGGGAATGAATAGAGGGGCGGAAACACATCCACCACGCCCCCGCGCACCGAATAGTCCCCCCGTTCTTCCACAAGGGAAGAACGCTGATAGCCGTTTGCCTGCAACCTCCTGAGAAAGGACTCCCTGTCCAGTTCCTCGCCTTCTTCCAGGTATTCGAGAGATCCGACAAAGGTCTCCTTGGGTAACATCTTGAAGAAGAGCGCATCCAGGCAGGTGACGATCAAGGGCTTCTCCCCCGAGGTGAGGGTATAGAGCGCCTGAAGACGTCTGTTCACCACCTCGCTATGGGGGCTCAGTCCTGTGAGAGGAGAGATATCGTAGGGGGGGAAAAGCCCCAGGTTCCGGCGATGAAAACCATCGTGATTCTCTTTACCCGTGAAGAAGCAAAGATCCTGATAGAGCTTTTCAGCTTCTTTCCTGTCGGGAAGAATCAGCAGCCAGGGTTTTTGGAGTTCTGAAATCAGGCGGGTCAGGAAATAGGACAGGGCCGATCCACTCAGTCCCGTCACTTTCGTGTTTGCTTCGCCCCTTCCAATCCGGTTTCTCAATGTGATGAGTTGGTGTTGCGCTGTCATCCGAATACTTTCCACTGGGACAAATTGGTGAAGCAGGCTACTCTGCCTCCTCAAAAAAAGCGCTTTCCTCGCGCCTATCGCAGGGCATCGAAGGATAGGGTCATGAGCTCGGTATCCAGCACGGCTCTCAGACCAAGAGGCAGGGTCATGTTGCTCCGACCGTGTCCGACCGGAAGACCACCGGCGGCAGGGATGGCCAGTTCCCGCAGGCTGTCGGCGAGCACCCTGTCAATGGCAGCGCGATCACCGCAGCCATCGAATTCGCCTGCAATAAAGCCTGAAATCGCTTTCAGCCTGCCGCTCAAATGCAGATGGGTCAACATTCGATCGATCCGGTACGGGGGTTCCCCTCTTTCTTCCACAAAAAGAACGCATCCCTTGAGCGAGGGCAGAAAGGGAGTTCCCAGGAGATGGCAGATCAGGCTCAGATTGCCTCCTAAAAGAGGACCTTCAGCCCTGCCCGGCCTGTACACCTTGCCCCTCCTCAACTTCACTTCCGGGAGTCGGAACGAACGGAGCAGGGAGAGCATTCTGGTCCAGTTGCTTTTGTACCCGCGCCAGAGGTCTCTCAGCACCGGGCCATGGAAGGTGACGAGCCCCGTTTTGGCAAAAACGGCCGCCAGGAGAGCCGTGATATCGCTATATCCCAGAATGATCTTCGGATTTTCCCGAATCAGGTCATAGTGGATTCTGTCAAGCAGTCTCATGGTGCCGTAGCCGCCACGGGCGCAAAATATGGCGTTCACGCTCCGGTCCCGAACCATGTCATGAAAGTCTGAAAGACGGGCTTCGTCCTCCCCTGCCAGGTAGTCTCGTCTTTCATAGACATGACGTCCCAGGCGAACCTTGAAACCCTCCGACTCCAGCAAATGGATTCCCGCCTTGAGGTCCTCCTCACTTACCGGACCGGCAGGAGAGACCACGCCGATCCGCCCGCCTCTCTCGAGTCGCGAAGGTATTATGACAGGGATTTCTTCGATCCTGACATCCCCCAGCTTTCACAATTCTTTTCGGTTAGGCACAAGGAGAAAGAGAGCCCAAAGCCTTCCACCTTGAGCCCGCAGTGGAAACTCCTGGACGGTCACCCAAGAAACAACAGACGGAGAGAGAAATTCATTGGTTCTTTTCAAAAATAATCATCAACCCCTGGAGGGTCAAAAACTCCTCGATATGATCGATCGTTTCCGAAACATCATAGACCAGGGGGGCAAGACCGCCCGTAGCCACCACGGTCACTTCCTCCTCGAACTCTTTCTTGATCCGCCTGACAAGGCCGTCCACCAGACCGGCATACCCATACACGATGCCCACGTTCATACTCGTAATCGTATCTCTGGCGATGACGCTCTTCGGCCTCGCGAAAATTTCCACCCTGGGAAGCTTGGAAGCTTTCTGGAACAGGGCTTCACAGGAGATCAATATCCCGGGGGCGATCGCTCCCCCCAAGTACGCCCCGTCCCTTGAGATGCAATCGAAGGTTGTGGCCGTCCCAAAATCCACAACCACCAGGGCCGTGCGGTACTTTTCGTAGGCAGCCACGGCATTGACAATCCGGTCGGCCCCCACCTCCTTCGGGTTATCGTACAAAATGGACATTCCCGTCCTTGTCCCCGGCCCCACAACCAGAGGTTTCACCTGGAAATAGCGATGGCAAAATTCCTCCACCGTGTTCAAAAGGGGCGGCACGACGCAGGATATGATGACGTTCTTGATGTCTTTCAAGTCCAATTTTGATGATTGGAAGAGGGATCTCACCAAAATGGCCAACTCGTCCGGAGTGGCGTCTCTTTCCGTTCTGATTCGCCAGTGGTAAAGAATTCGGCCTTCCTCCGTCACACCCATTACAATATTGGTATTCCCCACATCAATGCAGAAAAGCATCACACGTTCACCTCACGAAGAAACGCTCGTTCACGGGGCGTCTAAGTCTCCCTCACCCTGGCTCTCTTGATGGCCTCGATCACCTTCACCGTCTCAACGGACTCTTTCACGTTGTGTACCCTCACCATATGCACACCCGCCATGGCTGCGTACGCGACGGTCGCCATGGTCCCGGTATCCCTTTCATGAGGCTCCTTGTTCAGGATTTTCCCGATGAACGCTTTGTTGGATGTGCCTAACATGACGGGCTTTCCCAAGCCTTTTAGCTTTTCTATCTCCTTCAGGATCTTCAGGTTATCGTCATAGGTCTTTCCAAACCCGATCCCGGGATCCACGACGATCAAGTCATCCCTGATGCCCCCGGCTACGGCCCGCTCAATGGCTTCTCTAAGAAAATCCCTTATTTCGGAGATCAAGTCGTCGTAAGTGGGATTGTCCTGCATCTGTTCGGGAGTCCCTTTCATGTGCATGAGGACGACGGGAACCCCTTCCCGGCCTGCAAGGGAAGCCATGGAGGGATCAAAGCGCAGGGCGCTCACATCATTGATCATGGACGCCCCGCTTCTTAGCGCCTCCCTTGCAACATCGCTTTTATACGTATCGATGCTGATGGGCACGCTCAATTCTTTGCTCAAAGCTTCTATGGCGGGAATCACCCGCTCCATTTCCTCGGCGCTCGATATCCTTCCGGAGTAAGGTCTCGTGGACTCGCCGCCCACATCGATCACATCCGCGCCCTCACGGGCCATCTCCAAACCCCGCGCTATGGCCTTTTCCCGCTGGAAATATTTCCCCCCATCGGAGAAGGAATCGGGCGTCACATTGAGAACGCCCATGACGTGGGTCCTTTGATCCAGGTTCAACACATGACGGGACCACTTCAGCGCCAATCCCATAGAGAACGATTCTCCCCGTGAATGTCTACCCCATGGCCGGTGCGGGGGCTTTTGCATCGGCGATCAACCGGTCAATGTCATTGCTGTCCAGGGTCTCTTTCTCCAGAAGCGCATTGGCCATTTTGTGCAGGATGCTCAGATTCTCCCGAATAATCTGGGAAGTTCTCTCATAGGCACTGGAGACGATCTTTCTCACCTCATCATCGATTCTCTGGGCCGTCAACTCGCTATAGTCGCGGTGTTGGGAAATCTCTCTGCCCAGGAAGATCTGTTCTTCCCTCTTGCCGAAGGTGAGTGGGCCCAGCGTTTCGCTCATACCGTAATCGCAAACCATTTTGCGTGCCAGATCCGTCGCCCTTTCAATGTCGTTTCCAGCGCCCGTGGTCTGCTGGTTCAAAACCAACTCCTCGGCGACCCTGCCGCCCATCAGTATGGCGATGTTGTTCAGCAGGTAATCTTTCGGATAGGTATGCTTCTCGTCCACCGGAAGCTGCTGGGTAAGTCCCAATGCCCTTCCTCTGGGAATAATGGTCACCTTGTGGATAGGATCCGAATTGGGCAGTAATTTTGCTATCATTGCATGCCCTGACTCATGGTATGCGGTGAGCCGCTTCTCTTCGTCGCTGATGATCATGCTTTTTCGCTCCACGCCCATCAGGACCTTATCTTTGGCATCCTCGAAGTCCCTCATGTCGACCCTATCCTTGCCGCGCCTGGCCGCCATCAGGGCGGCTTCGTTCACCATGTTCTCCAGGTCGGCTCCCGTGAAGCCGGGAGTGCCACGCGCCAGGACAGTGACGTCCACGTCCTCTGTGACCAGTTTCTTTCGCAAATGAACCTTCAGGATGCCTACACGACCCTTGAGATCGGGAACCTGCACAATCACCTGCCGGTCAAATCGCCCGGCCCTCAGCAAAGCCGGATCAAGAACGTCCGGCCTGTTGGTCGCCGAGATCAAAATAACGCCCTCGTTGGACTCGAAGCCGTCCATCTCCACCAGGAGCTGGTTCAGCGTCTGCTCGCGCTCATCATGTCCTCCCCCCAGACCTGCTCCCCTGTGTCTTCCAACCGCGTCGATCTCGTCGATGAAAATGATGCAGGGAGCGTGCTTTTTCCCTTGCATGAATAAATCCCGCACCCGGGACGCTCCCACGCCCACGAACATTTCCACGAAATCGGAGCCGCTGATGCTGAAGAAAGGAACGCCCGCCTCCCCGGCTATGGCCCTTGCCAGCAAGGTTTTACCGGTCCCGGGGGATCCAACCAGAAGCACACCCTTCGGGATTCTGCCCCCGAGGCGGGTAAACTTCTTTGGGTCACGGAGAAATTCCACGATTTCTTCCAGCTCTTCTTTCGCCTCTTCGATCCCGGCCACGTCGGCAAAGGTCACTTTCTCCTGGGAATCGCTCATGAGCCGGGCCCGGCTTTTTCCGAAAGATAACGCTTTTCCTCCCCCCACCTGCATCTGGCGCATGAAGAATATCCAGACACCGATCAACAACAGCATGGGCACCCAGGAAAGAAGAACCTGGAACCATGGGGAATCCTCCTCAGGCTTGGCGGATATTTTGACGCCCTTGCTCCTGAGAAGTTGGAAGAGTTCAGGATCCTTCGGAGCATAAGTCTTGAACGGCCCTTGGCCGGACATTCCGCTGATATTGTCCCCCTGAATGGTGACCTGAAGCACACCGCCACTCTCCACCAGGTCGAGGAACTCACTGTAACTGATGGCGGCGCTGCCCCTTTGCGGCTGTTTGAATATCTGAAAAAGCATCACCATCATCAGGCTGATCACCAGCCAGAGAGCCAGGTTTTTGTAAAAAGGACTCAATGTAAAAAAACCTCCATGAGATCGCCTTCCCCCCTTCTCGAAACTAAAAATCCAGGGTTCCACCGTCCCCGTGACGTTCATTCTCCCAATTTCATGACGGATCCGAGGGAAGCAGATCTGACACCGTCATGTCCCATATTATAGCTATATTTCTTTAGAATTCCATAAAAATCTGGCGACCGTTCAGAGGTTCTGGGTTCAGAGTTGCGAGTTGCGGCGGAGTTTCACCAATTGACCAATTAACCCAAAAGGTGTCCCCCCTCCCCCCGCCCCTCCCACGAGGGGAGTTCAGTGGGTGTTCTCCCCTCGCACCCTCGCACCCTCGCGCCTTGCGCTCTCACGATTCGGCGTTGCGAGTTGCGGGTTGCGGAACGAATTTCACCAATCAACCAATCCACCAATCCACCCAAGGTGTTCCCACCTCACGGCCCGTGGCGACTCACTTTTTTGTTGACATGCCTGGCCCTCCCATTGTCAACATAGAGAGGGGCGTTGAGGGAAATCCCCGACTCCCGCGGCGCCGGATACAAGCGGGGGAGGTTCAGACAGCTTTTGTCAGGGTTCCGGAGTTGAAAAGGAGGCGATGGTGGAAGAAGCACTCCTGCGGAAAGAGGATTTGCACCAAATCAAAGAACACGGCCTGACACGGGAACAGGTTCAGAAGCAGCTTCAACTCTTCAAGAAATCACAGCTACACCTGGAACTCCTGAGGCCATGCACGCCCGGAGACGGCATCGAGAAGCTCGATCATGAAAAGCGACGCGCTTTGATCCGCCTCTTTGATCGCGAAAGGGCCAAAGGCCGTTGTCTCAAGTTCGTTCCTGCCTCAGGGGCCGCTTCCAGGATGTTTAGAACCCCTCTCCTATTTCTCCACCAGGACGGGGAAATCACGAGGGAATCCGTATCCGGGAAGGCCGAAGCCGGTGACGGGGAAGCTCGGGAACTCCTCGCCTTCATGGAAGGGATCAAAAAGTTCGCGTTTTACGGAGAACTCCGATCCATCATGAGGGAGAAGGGGCTTTCCATCGACATTCTGCTCGATCGCGGCCAATTCACGGAGATCCTTCGCTTCCTCCTTGAGGACGATGGACTGGGCTACGGGAACCTCCCGAAGGCGCTGCTTTCCTTTCATGCGTATCCCGGCGGTGCGCGAACCGCGTTCGAGGAGCACTTGGTGGAAGCGGCCTCCTACGTAAAGGACCAATCAGGGCACTGCCACCTTCACATGACCGTGTCCGAAGAGCACCTGGAGAATTTCCTGGAGCTTTTTACACGGGTGCGACCGGAATACGAGGAAAAATACGGCGTCTTTTTCCACGTGACTTTTTCATTGCAAGACAAATCCACGGACACCCTTGCCGTAACTCTGGATCATCAGCCATTCCGGGAGAAAGACGGCCGCCTGCTTTTCCGACCGGGAGGTCACGGGGCCCTTCTGGCTAACCTCAACCACCTCCAGGGAGACATCGTCTTTATCAAGAACATCGATAACGTCCTCCCCGATCGACTCAAACCGGAGACCATCGAATGGAAAAAAACTTTGGGAGGCTATCTTGTAGGAATCCAAACCAAGATCTTTCACTACCTGGAGAACCTCTCCTCCGGCGATTTCACGGAGTCCGTCCTGGAGGAGGCGGTGAATTTCGCTCGAGACGAGATCCTGCTTCCAGTGCCCGACTCCTTTGACAGGGCTTCGCCGCCACAGAAAGCAACCCTTCTCGCTCAAATGCTTAACCGCCCCGTAAGGGTTTGCGGGATGGTGAGGAATGTGGGGGAGCCGGGCGGAGGTCCCTTCTTGGTGAAAAACCGGCAGGGGATCCCTTCCCGCCAAATTGTGGAAAAGGCCCAGGTAAACCCGCACTCCAAGAGTCAACAGGCCGTCTGGGCCTCCGCAACGCACTTCAATCCTGTGGATCTGGTCTGCGGGGTGCGCGACTGGCAAGGGAAGCCTTTCGATCTCAGGAAATACGTCGACCCCGATGCCGTTTTCATCTCCACGAAATCAAAGGACGGAAGAGATCTGAAAGCTCTGGAACATCCCGGTCTCTGGAACGGATCCATGGCGCACTGGATCAGCATTTTTGTCGAGACCCCGATCACGACTTTCAGTCCGATCAAGACGGTTGTCGATCTTCTCCGGGAAGAACACCAGGAAACGCCCGGAGGCCGAGGAGCTTGAATTTTTTTCTTTTTTCACAATGAAATGATCCCTGGACGCAGACATGGAAGAGGAGAGCAGCCGAAATAGGCAAGGAACCGATGAGCCCGGGCGCTATTCGTACTGGTTCGTTTCCGTCGTGGCTTTGTTCATCACCTGCCTGATTACAGCCAATGTCATCTCCGTGAAGTTGATCCAGGTGTGGGGGTTGATCCTGCCTGCAGGCGTCCTGATTTTCCCCATCAGTTACATCACCGGGGACATCCTCACCGAGGTGTACGGTTACGCCCAGGCGAGAAGGGTGATCTGGCTCGGTTTTTTCTGTAATTTCATTCTGGTGGTGTTGATCTGGGCGGGGAAGGTCATCCCGCCCGCGCCATTCTGGGAGGCTCAGAGTGCCTACGAAAGAATCCTGGGGTTCACCCCCCGGCTGCTGGCCGCCTCATTCCTCGCCTATCTGGTGGGCGAATTTGTCAACGCCATGGTTCTGGCCAAGATGAAAATCGCCACTCAAGGTCGCTGGCTCTGGACCCGTACCATCGGCTCCACGCTGGCGGGACAGGGGCTCGATTCCCTGGTTTTCATCACCATGGCTTTCGCGGGCACCATCCCTGCGGAAGCATTGGCACTTGCCGTCATCACTCAATGGCTCGCAAAATCGACCTATGAGGCTGCCGCCACCCCTCTCACCTACCTGGCGGTGGGTTTCCTCAAAAAGCGGGAGGGCGTGGACGTTTACGACTACCGTACCCGCTTCAATCCTTTGCTGATGGGGAAATAGGCATGGAAAAACCTCGGTGTCGTCCCTTGCCGGTAAGGGCTTCAGGGTTCACGCGCGGCCCACGTCGTCCCGCAGTTGGACGGGACAGACACGCGGAGAACGACGCTCAGCGCAAAAAGGGCCGTTTCCGGACGGAAACTAGGTCATTGACAATCCTTTGTGGTCAGACTACAGTGCAGCGTATTCGGTGGGAAGATGCTGGAAAAGGGAGAGGAGGACTTCCCAAACCAGACTGAGACAACCCCGGCTTTCATCCGGCGCCAAACGGAAAAAGGGAGAGGAACATGGAACACGGCATTCTGGAACGGCTGACGGAAGCGATTATTGACAGGCAGTTCAAATCCACGGAAGGACTCGCAAGAGACGCCCTGGAACAGGGGCTTGGCCCTCTGGACATTTTGAATGGGGCCCTCTTACCAGCCATTGACGTGGTTGGAAAGGATTTCAAGGAGCACAAGATCTTTCTGCCTGAGCTCCTGATGTCCGTAAGAGCTTATGAAAATGCGTTTAAATTGATTCAACCGCTGCTCGCCCAAGGCGATTACCGTTCTAAAGGCAAGATTGTGATCGGCACTGTGGCCGGCGATCTCCACGACATCGGGAAGAACATTGTGGGATCTCTCATTCAAGGAAACGGTTTCGAGATTATCGACCTGGGAGTGGATGTGAAGCGGGAGCGATTCCTCCAGGCCGCCCTCGAAAACGAAGCCGAGGTGATCGCCATGTCCGCTCTGCTGACCACGAGCATGCCCGAGATGAAAAGCGTCATGGAGGACATGGAAAAGCAGGGAATGCGGCAAAAATTCAGAGTGATGATTGGAGGCGCACCGGTCTCACAAGCCTATGCAAAGGAAATCGGTGCGGACGGATATGCGGAGGATGCCCAAGAGGCCGTGGATCTCGTGAAAGAGCTCGTGAAAAAATAGGGCTCTTTTTCGCCAGCCCACCGGGAGGAAAGAAAACCCGAAGGCTGGGGGGAGAGAACAACATCCGCATTCACATTGGGCTTTTACAGGAGAAAGAATCATGGCGGAGTACACAGGCAAGCAGAGGGTGGTGGCCGCGTTCAGGAGAGAGCATACGGACCAAGTGCCGTTAGCCATAGCGGCCGGTCTGAACTGTGTTGGGGAAGTGGGATATACCCAGGAGGACTACCTGCTGGATGACGAAATCGCCATGAAGGCGACGGCCCATGCGCTGGAAATGTTCCCATCGGATATCGTTCGAGTGCCCGGGGACCCCACGCTTCCAATGGTGGCCCAGGCCAGGTTCCGCAAAAAACACGGTCCCGATGCGAAAATGAAGCCTCCTTTAAGGGATAAATCCGCGATCGAGTTCTTCTCTTACCAGGACCCCAGGAAAAGCAAGAGCTACACCCCGTACCTTGAGATCTGCCGCCGTTGTGTCCGGGAGTTCCCGGACAAGGCCGTCCACGCCTTGATGCCGGGACCCTGGTCCAATGCCGTGGGATTGAGAGGGCTGGAGGAGTTTCTTTTTGATACGGTGGAAGATCCTGAATTTGTTCACAAACTCATGAAAATCACCACCCAGCTCACGAAAGAGCGTGGAGCGGCGTTGGTTGAAACCGGGATTCTGATGCTGGTCGCCGGGGATCCTTCCGCCTCTTGCAGCGTGATCTCCCCCACGATTTACCGGGAATTCATCAAGCCCTATCACAGGGAAGTCGTGGAATATTTCAAGGGGATCAAGGATCAGGATTTCTACTTCGGCCTTCACATCTGCGGCTACACCGATCCACTCATGGAGGATCTGGTGGAAGTGGGCCCAGATTTTATCGAAATCGACGGTCCTTCCTCTCTGGAAAGAATGGTTGAAGCCTCCAGGGGTAAAGTGGTGATCAGGGGAAACCTGCCGGTAGAGCTTTTCATCGGCGGAACCAGGGAGGATTTCGACAAGGCGGTCAAGGAGTGCATTGAAACGGCAGCCGCCGGAAGCGGCTACATCCTGTCCCATGGCTGCGCCCTACCGCCGGACGCAACCCTGGAGAGACTCCGCTTTTACGCGGAAGCGGCGCTCAAATTCGGAAAGCTTCCCTTGTCCCATTGAGAGACTCCCAATTCTCCCGCTGGCATCTTTCCATGTCGTTCCAGCGGGGGGTTCGGGGGGAAGGGAGTGCTCGGTCGCTCAGTTCTCCGGGATCTTATACATTCCCACCTCCTTGTAAGTCGGGATGAAGAGGAGGTTTTCGCGGGGAAAGATCCTGAAGTGAACGGGCGCGATATTTCTTCCCACAAAAATTTCTCTGGCCTCCAGGGTCCTCTTATCCATCGCGAGAAGATAGGTGGAGATTCCTGCGCTTATTCGGCCCTGGGCACCGGCCTGGGCCACAAGGTACACTTGTGATTGATCTTCACTCAAGTACACCACACTGAGCCACCGTCTCTGTCCAAGGGCTGTTTGCACCTTACCCGTGAGCTTGTCCAAAACGAGGAACCCTTCCTTTGATGGGGCCGGTTCAATCCCGTTTTCACCCCCAAGGAGAATCAGGAAATCACGGGTCAAACACCCGAAACGGGTTTTGGGGGGATAGGAGAATAGAATACCGCCGTCGTTGCCTCGAATGGCCGAGGCGGTCGTGTAAAGGGTTTGCCCGGCGGGCTCGTGGGGAGAAAGGGAGCCCGTATCGCTCGCCAAAACAACCCCGATGTTGCGGGGAGACTGCCAAATGGACTTCTTCGTAGGCAAATGCATGAGGATGGTGTCTCCCTGCTCCGTCAGGAAAATCTGATACCCCTCACCTAAAGGGTAAACCGGGGTCAGGCCGCAGCCTTTCATTTCCCAGCGCAATTCTCCGGTTTGTCTTGAAAGATACGCCAGAGACCGGGCAGAGGAAGAATACCTTCCCAGGAGAACATCCCCGTTGAAGACCGCATATTCAACCACGAGATCGCCCCGAAACCGTCGCTCCCAGAGCAGGTGTCCGTCCCGGTGGTAGACACGCGCGCTGCTCTCGTCGCCGATCAGGATGTTTCTGGAGTCCACTGCAAGGATCGCCTGATTTGAAGAGAGTTGCTGCGCCCAGACGACAGAACCCGATTGCGGATGCAGTCTGAGCAAGGAAGCAGAGCCGTCTTTCCGGTATTGACGCAGGAGAAGCGGGGTGTCTCTTTCCCCTTGAATCCACTGAAGTCGAACTTCTTGAGAGCCCTCCCTTTTCCAGAGGACTCTCCCTGTGCGCAGGTCCAGGGCCTGGAGTGAGGATGAGGTGCACACCACACACTGCTCGCCACACAGGACGTACGATATGGCGGGAGAGGTTTCTTGTTTGAACTCAGAGACCCATTCCGGTTCCAGGGTGATTTCAGCCGAAGGGACCTTGAACCCGAAAGGGCCAAACATTGAAAACCAGGGCATGAGCCATTTGAAGCCGCACCAGGCAGGAAGGATGGCCATACAGAGGAGCAAGGCCCAGGAGAGAACAGCCTTCCTACCGGCATGTTGTGTCACCACAAAAGTGCCCGCCAGTTGATCGTGCAGGCCCTGTTTGGTTTTTCTAAAGGCGATGAAGAGGTAGCCGAGAAGCGGGAACAGGAAAAGGCTCGAAATGAACTGGTACGAGAAGCGGACGACGGCGGCGAAAGGTCCTGGCGGATCTCCATCCCCATTCACCAACTGCAATCCCCACAACTTTCGCCCAAGGGACCTCCGTGCGGTGGCCGGAAGAAAAACCAGGTAAAAAAGGCTAAAGGTTACAAAGAAAAACTGACTTAGAATCCAAGGAGTTCCCATCAATCCGTGGATCTCCCCGAAAGGCCGCAGGAGGAAGGTAAGACCGAAGTGGAAACCGACCGTGGTCAGAATGATGACCATCCCGTCTGTGAGTGTGGAGATCGCACGTAGCCCAAGGCCGGCAAAAACAGGCCTCTCATTCCACCTGAGAGCGCCCTTCCAAAGAGGCTCCATCTCTTGTTCCGGCAAGCAGGATGGGCAGTAATAGCGAGCCCCTTTTGACCGGCAGCAAATTTCACAAAGGAGTGTCCCGCACTCGCTGCATGACCTCACGGCAACGTGCATGGGATGATGATAACAGGTTTCCGGGCCTCCCATCTCCGTTCCCTGAAGAACCAAGAAGCCTTGCTTCACTCCCAAAGCCACGGATAAAAGCCTCAATTTATACCAGACCGGAAGAAGATGCTTCAGAGGAAGGTCGAGGGTGGATTCCGCCAGTTGATCCAGGGCATGGAGGAACTCCCGGTATGTGGCTTCCACGGGTTGGTTGGGAACGTGTTTTACGCTGAGACGCTCGGGGTATCGGATAGGAAGTGCATGCGCGTTATCCAAATACAAGTACCTTTGCTTCAAACTGAAAGCGAAAAACCCGACGTAGAGGGCGTTTCCTGTGGCTTTGCTCACGTGCACAGAAGCATAGATCTTCTTCCGGCGGTTTACCCATGTGACCTGGTAATTCCCCTGGACCATGCTTCTGTCTTCCAGGTGAATCAAAGGTTCAAAGCCGTTATCTGCCAAAAAGGACCAGATTTTCACCAAAGACGGCCGACGCAGTCTTCTCAGAACTTCCGTCGGGGCCACATGCAGCTTCGGACGGTTGCTGTGAAACATGGGGGTCAAGAAAGGCTTTCTCGCCAGCTTCTTCACCAGGTAGAAGAGGGCCACAAGGGGGAGGGCGACGAGGCAGAGGAAAAGGGGAATCTCCTTCGTGGAATGGAGGATTGCCCGAAAGGGAAACCGGGTAAGGTTCACGAGGATTTTCACATCCTGCGCCCGTTGTGTGCTCAAGAGCGCTGCACCGCAAATCCGGCAGTCCCTCGCTTTGTCCGTATTTTTTATTCCACAATTCTGGCAGTAAATTTCAACTCACCTCAGACACAGGTTTCCCCATTGGAGGAAAACCACGAGGATGACTCCCACCGGGTAGAAAAGCCATTCCAGCAATCCGAACTGTAGCGCAAGGATCAGGACAATGAAACCATAGAACTGCGCACGGCTGAAGAAGGCCATGGCCTTCTTCGGAAGCAGGGCTCTCAGGATCCATGAGCCGTCGAGCGGCGGAAAGGGGATCAGGTTGAAAACCCCGAGCACCAGGTTCACGACCATTCCAAGGCTGAGTATTTGGAAAAGAACAAACCAGAAGGGTTCGAGGGGCACGCTGTGAAGAGGAATGGGTGCAAAGAGATCCAACTGCATCTTTACCGGAGACGCCTTGAAGAGAAAATTGAATACGGATCCCGCAATCAGAAAGAGGGTAAAGCAAAGGTAGGACAGGGCGAAGTTGGACAGAGGACCTGCAACGGCCAGGAATACCTGATCCCTGGGGTACTGCCGCAGCCCGGCTGGACGAAAGGGCACCGGCTTTGCCCATCCCACCACCGCCGGAGCTCTCATGAGGTAAAGGACAAGGGGGAGCAGAAATGACCCCAGGAAGCTCACATGGCGAATGGGATTCCACGTGAGGCGACCTGCCTGTTGCGCTGTGAGATCACCGCAAAGCCGGGCTGCCATTCCATGGGACCATTCGTGCAGGACAACCGAGAAAAAAAGAACGTAAATGACCATGGAAATCGTCACCCATTGGAGATTCCCGGGCTCTTCCTTCACGTAAGGATAGACAGAACCAGCGAGTACCGGGACTACAAGCCACAAAAGCAGGGGCCACTTTTCCTTCATCGGCTTCATCATACGCGCTTCCCGGGATGGCGAGTGTCCATTCTTCCTTCCCCTCGCCACGGATTGAGGGGGAAGACTTCGTGAGGGACACCAGCTAATGTCCATCCATTAATACCCTAAATTTCCTCCCCCTTGACGGGGGAGGGTTAGAGCCTGCCCCGTCCCGACCCGGAACGGAGCGGGGCCCCGTACTTGATACGGGTGGGGGTGATAAGCCTTGGAAAATATTCAGATAGCATTCTCCAGGCTACCCCCTCCCCCAGCCCCTCCCACCAGGGGAGGGGAGTTCGTGGAGGGAAACCAGCTAATGTGGGTATCGTCGTTTTGGCGGGAAAACTTTACTGGGTTCAGCGTTCTGGGTTCTGGGTTTTTTCGGTGAACGGTCAACGGCGCAAAGCGCCCTGGTTCTGAGTTCTGCGGGTGGGAGACTTTGCGGCAGGGGGGTTGCGCGTTGCGCGTTGCGAGTTGCGGGTTACGGAAGGAGCTTCACCAATTCACCATTCAACCAATTGACCAATCAACCAATTCACCCAAGGTGTTCCCCCTCCCCCTGCCCCTCCCACGAGAGGAGGGGAGCTTCCTGGGTGTTCACCCCTTGCGCACTCCCGCCTTGCGCTCTCACGATTCGGGGTTGCGGGTTATGGAAGGAGTTTCACCAATCAACCATTCAACCAATCAACCCCAAAAGGGTTCCTTCGAAATTTCGGTCAGATATCGGAAAAGCGCCCGTGAACAAGCGGGGGGCTTCTTTGCTTCCCTCTCTTTCCGGGCGTTTCGCGCAAGCTGGGCCAGCTTCTGTCGATCCGCGCCGGGAAAGCGATCCAGGATCTCTTGCAAGATCTCCTCGTCCCCGTCCACAATCCTATCCCGCCATCTTTCCACCTGTTGAAAACGCGCCGCCTCCCCCTTTCGACCCCGGGCGAATTCTTCAAGGGCCTCCCGGATCGGCTCCGGGTCAACCTTTCGCATGATTACCCCCACATGCTGCAACTCTCTTCGCCGCGCTTCATGTTTTTTCAAACTCCTGGCATGGAGCACCGCCTGTCGAAGCTCCTCGGGCATTTCTATTTTTTCGAGGAGGCTTGAGGGAAGGCCCACAAGCCGTTCGCCCAGTTTCTGAAGCCCCTGCATCCGTCTTTTCAGCTCCGATCTGCTTTTTTCCTCCATGTTTTTCTCCCCCGACTTCGGGTCGACGCCGAAGGGCAAGCAAAGCACGGCAGGCCCGGAAGGAGGCCTCGGTCCCCTGTTTTGCCCCTGACGACTCAAGCTTCGCCCTCGTAGTCCCCGAGGAATGTCCGGAAAAACATCTCCATGAATCGATGGCGTTCCCTGGCTACAAGGCGTCCCTCAGTGGTCAGCATTCGGTCCTTGATCTTGGATAGCTTCAGCTTGTACTCCCGATATCCCGTATCTTCCTCCGTATAGGCCGCGGCGTCTGCAGGCTCAAGACGGGGATTGTGCAGCTTGGCACCGATTTCACCGGCAAAGTGAAAAGCCCTGGCAATCCCGATTGCGCCGATCGCATCAAGTTTGTCCGCATCAAAGAGCACCTTCGCCTCCAGCGTCATTGGTTCACAGGTTCCGCGAAATCTATGCGAACGAATACAATGAATTATATTGGCTCTTTGACTCCCGGACACTGGATAATGCTCCAGGAGCGGTCCTGCCATTTCCGCTCCCTTTTCGGCGTGACAAATACCGCCCTTTGCTTGATCCTGCCAGGGTCGTCCTATATCATGGAGGTAAGCGGCGACGCTCAAAACTTCAAGATCTGCACCCTCCACTGGCCCCAAGCGCATACACAGTTTGTAAACCCGGCAGGTGTGCTCCCAATCGTGACTGCCCCTGGAATTGCACAGGCACTGCTTGGCAAATGCCTTAATATCTTCCATCGTCATTTTTCTGATAGGCTTGGACATGAAATCCGGCCTTTCCTCCTTCCGCTGAAAGCAGGTTCGCACTGAACTTGTCTCTTCACAAGCCCTCTCTTGTCATGGTGATCTCCACCCATAAGTGAGCCAGGAAAGATGGTTTTTCAACGGGCAGCCACATACTTTGCAAGATACCGGGCGGTATGGGATCCTTCCCATGCCGCCAGAAATTCCTCGGGAGATCCCGTTTTAACCACCCGGCCTCCCTCGTCTCCCCCCTCGGGACCAAGATCTATGATATAGTCCGCCTCTTTGACGATCTCCATGTTGTGTTCAATGACCGCCACGGTGTTTCCCTTGTCCACCAACGCCTGGAGCACCCTGACGAGCTTGTGAACATCGGAAAGATGCAGGCCCGTGGTGGGTTCATCGAGAATGTACAGGGTCCGGCCTCTGGACGCTTTCGATAGCTCCTCGGCGAGCTTGATCCGCTGCGCCTCACCCCCTGACAGCGTCGGGCTTGACTGACCCAGGCGAAGGTATCCCAGGCCTATATGGCAAACAAACTCTACCGTTCGTCGAATCGGTGGAATGGCGGAAAAAAAATCCCGCGCTTCCTCAAACGTGAGATCCAGGACTTCCGAGATGTTTTTCCCTTTATAGGAGACCTTGAGCGTTTCCTGATTGAATCTTCGCCCTTCGCAAACCTCGCAACGAATATAAACGTCAGGGAGGAAACTCATTGCCACCTTCAGACTCCCCTGCCCCTGGCAGGCCTCGCATCGCCCGCCCTTCACGTTGAACGAAAACCGGCCGGGTTTGTACCCGCCGGCTCGGGCTTCCGGGGTCATGGCGAAAAGAGTCCGGATATCCGACAAGAAGCCTACATAAGAAGCCGGTACCGAACGGGGGGTCCTCCCGATGGGACTATGATCCACCTCCAGCACCCTGTCCAGGGCCTCCCAACCCTCCATTCCCTTGCACGGCCCGGCGTGATCCGACTGCTTCAGAAGTCGGTTCCGCACCCCCTTGTACAGGGTCTCTTTGAGTAGCGTGGATTTGCCGGAACCCGAGACACCGGTCACACAGATCAAGGTTCCCAGCGGAAAGTCCACGTCGATGTTTTTCAAATTATGCTCCGAGGCACCGAGAATCTTCAAACACGAACGATCCGTGTACGGCCTCAGCCGCGAACTGATCCGATGGGGGTTCCCGTTAAAACTCGCCCCCGTGACCGAGAGGGGATTTTTTTTCAGATCGGACAACCTTCCGACGGCGACCACTTGGCCCCCTTCCCTCCCCGCCCCGGGTCCAAGATCGATGATGGTATCCGCCTCGCGAATGGTCTCCTCGTCATGTTCCACCACGAGGACCGAATTGCCCCGTTTCTTCAACTCTCCGAGCGCATCCAGGAGCATCCGGTTGTCCCGGGCATGGAGTCCGATGGTGGGCTCATCCAGGATATAGCATACGCCGGTCAAGTTCGATCCAAGCTGGGCTGCAAGCCTGACCCTCTGGGCCTCTCCTCCCGATAAGGTATCACCGGCCCTGCTCAGGGAGAGATAGGACAGACCGAGCCTGATCAGTAAAGAGAGACGAGTCAAAATCTCCGTCAAAACGGGCGTGGCTATGGGCAGGTCCCTGCCCCCGAAATTGAATCCCTCAAGGATTCCATGGAGCCGGCCGGCCGGTTGACACACAAGGTCCCAGATGGAATACCCATGGACTTTCACGGAAAGACTCTCGGCCTTGAGGCGACTCCCTCCGCACCGGGGGCAGACCGCCTCTCCCTCCTGATCGAGGATTTCCACCACCCCGAGCCCGTCGCACCCGGGGCATGCACCATGCTTGCTGTTAAAGGAAAAAAGCCTCGGATCGAGCGCCGGGAGACCGATACCGCACGCCGGGCAGATGCCCCCCAGGCTATAAATCTCCTCTTCTCCACCCGGAAGAATTACCAGCAGGCTGCCGTTCCCCTCCGCCACGGCTTTGGCCACCAGATCACCAAGATCACGGGCGGGCAGCCGTCCGATCACAATTTCGATGGTATGCTCATGAAAGCGGCTGAGAGCCATTCCCTCCTTCAGGGGGGTCAAAACCCCGTCGATGCGGGCTTCACCATATCCTCTCTTCAGGGCCGAGGAAAGCACATCCTTGTGAAAACCCTTTCGCCCGGAAACCTTTGGGGCAAGAATCATCGTGCCCTTTTTTCTTCTTCGATGCCGGATTTGATTCACCACCGTTTCCAGGGTCTGGGCCGACAGCTTTCGACCGCACCCGGGACAGTGTTGGGTTCCCAGCTTGCTATAAAGAAGCCTCAAAAAATGATAGATCTCGGTGAGGGTCGCCACCGTGGAACGACGGCTGGCATGGCTGATGCGCTGCTCGATGGCCACCGTGGGAGGAATGCCCGATACGGAATCCAGATCGGGCCGCTCCAGAATTTTCACATACTGCCTCACATAGGGAGCAAGACTTTCCAGGTATCTCCTCTGGCCTTCCTCAAACACGATGTCGAAGGCCAGGGTGGACTTGCCCGAACCGGAAACTCCGGTCAACACCACAAGCTGGTTGCGGGGGATGGAAAGGCTGAGGTTCTTGAGGTTGTGTTCCCGCGCCCCCCTTATGGAAACAAAGTCCTCTACGGTTGCGGCCGGCTCCCGAATTTCGGGGACGGGCTTCTGAGCTTGACTCAGACGGCCCCCCTTTCGCAGGTACGCTTCCAGAAATCGACCGGTATGGGAATCCTTGCACGCGGCCACCTGCTCGGGTGGTCCTGAAACCACAACTTGCCCCCCCGCATCTCCTCCCTCGGGCCCTAAATCGATCACCCAGTCCGCGGTTTTCACCACATCCATATTATGTTCGATCACCAGTACCGTATGGCCCTCGGACACGAGCCTCTGCAGGGCGGCCAGCAACTTTTCGATGTCGTCGAAATGGAGTCCCGTGGTCGGCTCGTCGAAAATGAAAAGGGTTGGTTCCCCGTTTGTGGCGGTGAGATACCGGGAAAGCTTGAGGCGTTGAGCCTCTCCGCCTGATAGGGTATTGATGGGCTGGCCGAGCCGCATGTAACCCAGGCCCACCTCGGCAAGGGGAGCGAGGGAGGAGTTCACGGCCTGTTGATCCCCAAAGAAATCGAGGGCCTGGTCCACGGTCATGGAGAGAATCTCATGGACGTTGCGCCCCCTGTAAGTCGCTTCGAGCACCTCCTCTTTAAAACGCTTGCCGCCACAGTCAGGGCAGGTGATAAAGACGTCGGAGAGGAACTGCATTTCCACCTTTTCAAAACCTTCTCCCCGGCAGGTTTCGCACCGGCCGCCGGTCGTGTTGAATGAAAAATGGCTTGGTGTGTATTTCCTTGCCGCGGCAACGGGGCTCCTGGCAAGCAGCCTCCGGATAGGGTCCATGGCCTTGGTGTACGTCGCGGGATTGGCCCTGGGAGTTCGGCCCACGGGTCTCTGATCTATCAGCACCGCATCTGCAATGTGTTCCCACCCTTCGATTCTCTTATGGCGTCCGGGCCGGCCTGAGGGATCCTCCTTTGCCCATTTGATCGCCTTGAAAAGGATCTCCTCCGCAAGGGTGGATTTGCCGGAGCCCGATACCCCGGTCAAACAGATCAAAAGACCCAGGGGAATAGAAACGTCGATGTTCTTCAGGTTGTGTTCGGAGGCTCCTTCGATAACCAGCCATCGGCCCTTTTTCGCTTTGCGCCTTTTAGAGGGGCAAGAAATCTGCTTTACCCCTTTCAAGTATTGCCCGGTCAGGGAACCGTTCACTTTCCCGGTCGGGCCGAAATACATCACTTCTCCGCCCCTCTCGCCCGCACTCGGGCCAAGATCCAGCATGAAGTCGCTCTGTGAAATGATCTCCGGATCGTGCTCCACCACGACCACGGTATTTTTCAGATCTCGCAGCCCTTTCAGGATTCCAATGAGGCGGTGATTGTCACGGGGATGCAGGCCAATGCTGGGCTCATCCAGGACGTAGAGGGTGTTGACCAGGGATGAGCCCAGAGCGGAGGCGAGTGCAACGCGCTGAACCTCCCCTCCCGAGAGGGTTCGGGATTGCCGATCCAGGCTCAGATAGCCCAGGCCCACGTCGCCGAGATAACGAAGCCGACTCCGGATTTCCTCCAGGATGAGCCGACTCGCTTCGTCATGTTTGGGCACGGGGAGCCGCTCAAAAAGGAGACTTGCCTCGTCAACCGTTCGTGCGTACACCTGGGAAATAGGGACTCCACCAAGGTGGTAGAGCAGGGCTTCCTCCTTGAACCTTGTACCGCCGCAGTCCGGGCAGAGTCGATAGCTTCGATAGCGGGAGAGGAAAACCCGGACATGCATCTTGTAGGTCTTCGTCTCCAGCCACCGGAAAAAACCGCGGATCCCGTAATAGTGGGGGGTGCCTTCGATGATCGCCTTCTTCTGCTCTTCACCGAGGCGCTCAAAGGGAACATCCGTTGGAATCTTCTCCCGTCGACAGAGAGCGATCAAATCCTGAAATTCCATGCGCTCGGCCGGTGCATCCCCCCATGGCTTGATGGCTCCCTCCCGGATAGAGAGTCGAGGGTCCGGAATCACCAGATCGAGATCCACGTCGATGATTCGCCCAAAGCCCCTGCAAGTTTCGCAAGCCCCGATGGGGCTGTTGAAGGAAAAAAGATTGGGGAGGGGGGCTTTGTAACGGATCCTGCAATCAGGGCATTCCAGGGCGTTGCTGTAAGCAAAATGCCGATACTCGAGGTCTGCGCTTTCTCCGCCCCCTTCGGGATGAGGAGCACTTCCAAGCCCGCCGCGGATTCCGCCGGGCCGAAGCCACACATCCGCTCTTCCCTTCCCGAAGCGAAACGCCTGCTCCGCGGAATCCACCACACGAGACCGTTCTTTTTGTCGGAACACCATCCGGTCTGCGACCACGTGGAGTTCATGGGCTTCGGTGCCCGGCTCCCAATCCTCCAGGGAGCTGACCCTCCTGCCCGACAGGTGGCGGTTGAATCCCATCTGTTTCAGATAGGCAAGCACCTCACCCGGTGAGGTGGAATTCACGAGAAAAGGAAATGTGATCACCACCTCCGATCCTTCGGGAGCCTCGCTCAGGAGCTTCCACACATCCTCCGCGGTTGCCGGTACGACCGGTTTTCTGCAAACCCTGCAGTGAAGTTGACCCAACCTGGCATAAAGGAGCTTCACGTAGTCCGTGACCTCCGTCATGGTCCCCACGGTGGAACGAGAAGTACGGACAGGATCCTTCCGGTCGATTGCGATGGCCGGCGGGATCCCCTCGATGCGATCCACCTGAGGCCGATCCATACGTTCCATGAACTGGCGGGCGTAAGGGGAGAACGTCTCAACGTAACGGCGTTGTCCTTCCGCATAAAGCGTATCGAAGGCCAGGGACGACTTGCCTGAACCGCTCACCCCCGTGATCACCGTAAAGGAATGGAGAGGGATCTCGATATGGAGGTTCTTCAGATTGTTCTGTTTGGCTCCCGTGATTTGAATTGCCTGCGTTGCCATGGATGACCTTCGTCCGCCTCCTTCACATGTGGGACACGCGCAGATTGGAATAGGGGATGGAATCCTGCGCTTTATGGATTGTCGACCGGTGATCCCGGGTTTCCTGGGTTTCACCGGGCCATGGGGATATTCAAATTTAAGGTGGGGAGAAGATACAAGGGAGCCTCTCGGGAGGAAGGACGAGCCCCATCCGGCCATTCCCTCATCCTTTCGGAAATTCCTGCGTGTAAATCACTGCCTGGCAGAATAGATCACTCTGCAGGCGAATAGTAGCATCTTTTGGGAGAGACGACTTTTCCCTTCTTTTTAAGCTCGTTGATAATCCTGGAGACCTCTTTGCTCTCCTCGCCAAGCAACTTGGCCACATCTCCGGGCCTAACGGGTTTCCCCGCCTTCTTCATGGCATCCAACACGTTCTTCTCTCGTGCTTCCATACCCTTCCCTGGGAACAGCTTTTGGGTCAATTGGTTGATTGGTTGATTAGTGAAACTCCTTCCATACCCAGCAACTCGCAACCCGCAACCCCCTGCGGCAAAGGCCCGCCTGCAGAACCCTGAACCTCTGAACCCTGAACCCCGAATCGTGAGAGCGCAAGGTGTCTTCTCAATATTAAGGGCTGAACATGGTTGCTGTTAAGATGTCTGGATTCCGGCTTTCGCCGGAATGACGTAAACTTAGCTTATCCTGTCATTCCGGCGAAAGCCGGAATCCAGGTGTGCTCCCCCCAATTAGTGTCCATCCGGAAATGGTGATTTTCCAGCGAAACGTCATTCCGGGCTTGACCCGAAATCCATTCTTTTCAAGGAATTCTGGATGCCGGATCAGGTCCGGCATGACGAGTTATAGTATTTCCGGATGCCCACTAATTATTGAGATGTTACGGCGCAAGGGGAGAACACCTTGAGTTAATTGGTGAATTGGTTGATTGGGGAAACTGCTTCCATAACCCGCAACTCGCAACCCTAGCCCCATGCGGCAAAGTTCCAGCCCCACGGCGCTTCGCGCCGTTGACCGTTCTCCGTTCACCGAAAAAACCCTGAACCTTTGAACCCCTGAACGATGATCAAAATACACCATTTATAAGAATCACGGTTTCTGCTAAAGTCAAGAAGGTTTTTTCAGCCGAAAGGGAAGCGTCGTTTCAGACCGCTTTTCCCGAAAAAAGAGCTCCATGAGGATGCTTGGCGGCCCGGAGGTCACAGGATGGAAAAGGTTATCATCAGGCAAGTTCCCATAGGCCCCTTCTATGTGCTCACCTATCTCGTGGCCTGTGGCCGAAGCAGGGAAGGGGTGATCATAGATCCGGCCGGGGAGGAGGAGAAGATCCTGGGCGTTGTCAGAGAAGAGGGAGTGAGGATCAAATACATCCTCAATACCCACGGCCATGCCGATCACGTGGTGGCGAACGACTCTCTCAAGGCGTTTTTTGATGTTCCCACCTGCATGCACGAGGCAGATGACGAGTTTTTTTCGCGGGACAAGGTCCGGAAAGCGACAGTTGCAGAACTGGGTCTTTCCCCACCTCAACCGGCGACCTTGAGACTGAAGGACGGGGACATTCTTGAGGTGGGGGATCTCCAAATCAAGGTGGTTCACACGCCTGGTCACACGCCGGGTTCAGTCTGCTATCTTGTCCATGGGAATCTTTTCACCGGAGACACGCTGTTTGTGGGTGCGGCCGGTCGAACGGACCTGACGGGAGCGTCTCTGGAAACCCTGCTCAACTCCATCCGGGAAAGGGTATTGCCACTGCCCAAAGAAACCGTCATCTGGCCGGGGCATGATTATGGAGACACCCCAACCTCCACCATCGGCCGGGAAATGGAGGAAAACATCTATATCACAGACTTCCTCCTCTGACAGGACTTCCTCAACATCCTGGCGGACGATTCAGCCGTTTTCGTCGGGATATCGACCGGCAATGGATCTCATGACATCCAGGCTGGAGAAGAGGGCTTCGACCATTTCCGGATCAAACTGGCTACCCGCGCAACGATCCAGTTCTTCCAGGATACGGTCTTCGCTCCACGGGTCCTTGTAGCTCCTGCGGGAGGAGAGCGCATCGTAAACGTCGGCTACGGCAACGATTCTCCCGAAAAGGGGAATCTCCTCCCCTTTCTTGGGAACCGGCTTGCCGTTCCCCCCTTGGAAGCCGGGAAGCGCCTCTTCCGTGACGGGATCGATGTGTCCCGGGTAGCCGGTTCCATCCCATCTTTCATGGTGATTGAGGGCAACCTCGGCAGCGAGGGCATCAAACTCCGAGTGGATGCCTTTGAAAAGCCTGGCCCCCACGAAAGTATGGCTCTTGACTGTTTCGAACTCTTCGGGCGTCAGCCGTCCAGGCTTCTTCAGGATCAAATCGCTGATGGCCACTTTGCCCACGTCATGCAACATGGCCGCCATCCGCAGGAGGTCCTTTTGTCTTTCCATGTTCTCGGCGGGCAAGCTTTTTCTTCGACCCCATACCTCGTAGATCTCCACGGCATAGGAAGCAACCCTGTTGACATGGGCGCCTGTCTCCGTGGGATCCCTCAATTCCGCCATGCTGATCATGCGCATGATGATGTTTCGAGTCATTTGAGCCCTTTCCAGAGCCAGAGCAGCAGTGGTTGAGAAGTGCTTGATCAGGGATTCATCCGAGCGCGAGAATGAAATGATCTTGCCTTGTTCGTCCTGGGCGTTGATGATCTGCATGACACCGAGCACGTCCCCTCGCTGATTTGTCATGGGAACGGTAAGCATCGAACATGTCCTGTAATCGGAAATTTCGTCGAAGCCCGAGTCAAAGCAGTAGGGCTCGGAACCAGTCATCTTATAAACATCCGAGATATTGATCATTTCTCGGTTCTTCGCCACATATCCTGAAATAGACCCGCTGTTGATCGGCACATAAAACGTATTGTAGATAAGCTTTTCGCCCGGTGCCAACCGTTTTTGGAGGGTGTTATTTTGCGCGTGACTGAATTTGAGTCGATCCCCTTGCCTCAGGTAGATGGAGCCGGCATCGGCGTTAAGGAATTTCCGGACCTGGGTAAGGATCCTCTCCAGAAGGATATCCAAGTCCTTTACCTCGTTGATATCCAGGGTGCTCTGGATGAGAAGATCGATTTTCTCGCTCTCACTCAGCATGGACAAAGGCTCCTCCCATAGACACGTTTCCCCGATCCCATGAACGGGGTTCTCCACATTTGGCCTGAACTACTATCATGAAGCATGCCAACCAAAACCATTCGAACAAATTTCAGGATTCCTCCTTAATATACAGCTTCATAGAAAGGTATTCGTCTTCAACCGGGCAAGGTCCCCATGGGCTGATGGTCAATTTACCAACAAACGGGTTTCGGAAGTTTGACGCTCAGGGGTTTGGTTGATTGGTCGATTGGTTGATTGGTCGATTGGTGAATTGGTTAATTAGTTGAATGGTTAATTGGTGAAACTCCTCCGCGACCCGCAACCTTGAATCGTGAGAGCGCAAAGCGCGAGGGCGCAAGGGGGGAACATCCACTAAACTCCCCTCCCCTCGTGGGAGGGGCAGGGGGAGGGGGAACACCTTGGGGTTGATTGGTTGATTGGTCGATTGGTGAATTGGTTAATTGGTGAAACTCCTTCCATAACCCTCAACCCGAAACCCGAAACTCGCAACCCGCAACTCGCAACCCGCAACCCTGAACCCGGCATACATTGGCCTTGACGATGCCGTGGAAGCTCTGGTAAAGAAATTTCATGAATCTCCTTGATTTAATGATTCTTGCGGCGCTTCTATTTTTTATCCTGCGGGGCTTCTTGCGAGGATTTTTCAAGGAGCTGGGTTCTCTTGCGGGCGTGATCCTGGGGCTCTTGCTGGCCAATATCTATCATCCCACTTTGGCTGCATTCCTGGAGAGGTTTCTTTCGTGGGGGAAGCTGATTCCTCTTATCAGTTTCGCGCTCCTTTTTACCGCGGTTCTGGTTATATGTAACTTGGCCGGCCGGAGCCTAAAAGAGGTATTTCAAAAGGTTCATCTCGGTTGGGCCGACAAATGGCTGGGAGCCGGGCTTGCCGCGCTTAAAGGCATCGCCGTGGTTTTCCTTGTTTTCGTTTTGGTCGGTTTTTTCGTTCCGTCTCAAACGCCGGCCATTGCCAGATCCACAGGGGCTCACCTGATCATAGACGCTTACCGTTACATCCTGGGATTTGCATCCCCGGATTCCTATCAACGGTGGAAGGAAAAGATGGTTGCAAAAAAGAGAGAATTCGATGACGTCGTCTCGAAAAAACCCGGAGAATAGCCCCGATAAGGCGGAACCCGATAGGCTGGGCAAGGCTGTTGTGGCACTGGCTCACTTGGTGGAGCGGCTGCGGGGCCCGGGCGGGTGCCCCTGGGACGCCAAGCAAACGGATTCCACCATCAGGATGTACCTGCTCGAAGAGGCCTATGAAGTGCTCGACGCCGTGGAGAAAAATTCCCCTGACGAGGTATGCGGGGAGTTGGGAGACCTTCTATTTCAGATCCTCTTTCTGGCCCATTTGGCTTCGGAGAGAGGGGAGTATACCTTTACAACGGTCGTTGAGAGAATCACGGAAAAGATGATTCACCGCCATCCCCACGTTTTCGGCCAAGGGTCCGCGAAAAGTGCCGAGGACGTTGCGTTGCGTTGGAGCAAAATAAAAAAAGCGGAAAAGGAGGCATTGGGGAAAACCCCCTCTCCCTTGGACGGGGTGCCCGCAAATCTACCCGCGCTTCTTCGGGCCCACAGACTGACCGAGCGGATTTCAAAGGCAGCCAATGCCTGGCCCGGAGGAGATGAAATCTGGAAAAGGCTACAAGAGAATTGGGCAGAGCTCGGCGATGCCCTCTCCCAGCAGTCCGAAAAGCTGGTCGGTGAGCATATAGGTGGGATCCTTTTCCTCCTTGCCGATCTGGCGAGGCAGTGGGGATTCAATGGGGAGGATCTCTTGAGGAACGCAAATAGAGAATTCCAAAAGCATTTTGAATGCACGGAGAGGCGTCTCAGAAATTCCGGGATCGACCCGGAAGAGGCCTCTTCCGATCAAATCCTCCTAGCCTGGAAGACCACCGAGAGGGAGATCAAGTAGGCATTCCCATTGCCGAGCCGAGGCCTCGGTCACCCTCCTGACCGTGGAAGAAAGCGGGATAGAGGACCGGTATTGTATCCCGAAATGGAAGACATTCCGGACACGGAAGTGCTCTCAATCCTGCAGGAACACTTATGCTTACATCACTCGTAGAAAAAATCAGAAGTGTCAGTCTCATATGGAAGCTCCTGATTCCTTTTCTCACTTTCTCTTTTGTGGGGACGACCACCCTTGTCTATATCGGCCTGACCTCTCAACAGGACCTGGTCAAAAAGGAGGAGAAGAAGGAAATTTCAAAGTTGTTCCAGGTCTTTCAGACAGCGATGAACCAAAGGGAGAGGAATGCGCTCGCTCTGGCGACGACCGTCGCCGAAAACCGCGAGGTGCGACGACTTCTGGCTGAGAGAAACAAACAGGGGCTCACGGATCTTCTCTTGCCCCTGTTCGAGCATTTGAAAAGGGAGTTCGGCATCCTGCAGTTTCACTTTCACGTTCCTCCCGGCAAGTCATTTCTCCGCCTTCACCTTCCGGAATTATCCGGCGAGATGATCTCTTACAGAAAAACCATCATTGAAGCCATGCGAACCCGAAAGGGCGTCGCAGGCCTCGAATGGGGATTGGCCGGATTGGGGATCCGGGGGGTCGCTCCCGTATTCGATGAGGGAGCTGTCGTTGGAACCGTTGAGATCGGCTACCCTTTCGGGGCGGAATTCTTGAACATGCTCCGGGCGAATTGGGGAGCTCATTTCACTGTCTATGAGAGACTGGGAACCGCATCTTACAGGGTTCTGGCAACAACCCTGGAAATGGGAAGCGAACTCTTTCCCACAGCGGACTTACCGGAACACCTGGACGGCCAGCCGGTGATCTTGATCGCCCCCCCCAAATCCCCCAAGACTTCCATTTTGCTGGGTCCCATCAAGGACTCCTTTGGGGAAGTGGTCGCTCTGGTGGAAATAGAGGTGGATCGCTCCGCCATCAACGAGAGGTTGGAAAAAATCAGGGAACTGATGTTTTTCATTGGCCTTGCCGGTCTGTTTGTCTCCTTTCTGCTCACCTATGTGGTGGCTTGGTTCTTCGTTCGCCCAATCAAGGAGATCGTCCGGGAAGCGCAGGATATTGCCCAGGGGACCAGAGAGAGCCGCCTGGATCCCAGACCGAGAGACGAAATCGGAGACCTGACCCATTCCCTGAACGTGATGCTGGAATCCTTGAAAGAGAGGCAAATGCAGATCGAAGATTATGCGCGAACACTGGAAATACGCGTTCAGGACAGGACTGCCGAACTCGTCGCTTCTGAAGAAAAATACAGAACCCTGGTGGAGAATCTCCCCCTGATCGTCTACCGGGTTCTGAAAGATGGAACGACCGAATTTGTCAATCCCAATTTCACCGAAAAACTAGGCTATTCGATTGAGGAGGTGGTGGCCGACCGCAACTTCTGGCTGGACAAGATATGCGGGGGTCACCCCGACAATGAAAAGGCGTTGAGGGATTGCTTTAATGAGGGCGAAGAACTTCGAGTGGAGAGAAAAGTGAGGGACAAGCAGGGGCATGTGCACGTTTTCATAGACCATGCGCTCCCTTTCAAGGACCCTCAGGGGAAAGTAAAATGGATCGACGGGTTCATGGTAGAGATCACGGAGCTCAAGAGATTGCAGGAACGCACCCTTCGAGCGGAGGAGATCAAAGTAGTGGGCGAGATATCGGCCCGCTTCGCCCACGAAATCAGGAATCCCTTGGCCACCGCCGGCGGATTTGCACGCAGACTCCGCGACGCCTTCAGTCAACAAGATCCCCATTATAAGATTGCACAGATCATCGTGGAAGAGGTGGCTCGACTGGAGGATCTCCTGAAGATTATTCTGTCCTCGCTGGAACCGATCACCCTCTGCATCTCGGAGCTGGATTTCCAGCATTTGCTTCGATCCTGGCTGAAAGACCTGAGGCAGGAAATCAAGAAAAAAGGGATTCGGGTGGTGGAGTCCCTCTCCCCGTCGGTTTCAAGAATCCAGGGAGACGAGGGATTGCTCAACCGGGCTTTTGAAACCGTACTGCGACATGCCGTCGCGTCGGCACCTGACGGGGGGGAGCTCCTTGTCTCCACATCCGCGGAAGATGACCATCTGGTCGTTACCATCAAGCACAGCGCAAAAGGGCTCTCCGACGAAGACCTGGAGCAATTCTTTTTCCCCCGGTCTACCATCAAAGTGGGACCGAGCGTCCACGAGCTGCCCCTTTCCAAAATCATCATCCATCGACATGGGGGAAGGGTCGATGTCTTCCGGGACGAAGGAGACAGGATCGTCTTGAGAATTGAACTGCCCGTTCACTTCCAGGGACCCATGGGCGACGTCATGCCGGACCAGATCGCATGAACGGGATCTTTCAGGCAGCAGCGGTCATCGTGGAAGGGTTCCGAAGACCTGCATCCGAATCTCTTTGCCCGAGCGCTACTCTTAGATAGGGCCGGTACACTTTATAGGATGTATATGTCCATAAATTCTTTAAAAAGCCAAGAGGTCTAGTTCTTCCCATGATCAGGTTTGTGGCTCTGAATGCCTTCATTGGCTTTCATACGATCCTTTTTATTTTCTGGGGGCTCATCCTGTCTCTTTTGGATGAAAAGGGCAGACTCGTGCACTTTTATGCCGCTGCGCCATGGGCCAAAATCATTCTCTGGGTTTGCGGGATCCGTGTCATACCGGAGGGACAAGAGAATCTGGATCCCGAGGAGCCTCGCATCTACATGACCAACCACCAGAGTTACTTCGATATCTTCGCGCTTCTCACCTATCTGCCGGTGGATTTCAAATTTATTTTGAAGCAGGAACTGATGAAGATCCCCCTTCTGGGATTCATCATGAAGCGGGCGCGCTATATCGCCATAGAAAGGGAAGACCCCAGGAAAGCGTTGCGAAGTATGCAGGAAGCGGCAGAAAAGATAAGGGATGGAACTTCTGTGGTGATCTTCCCGGAAGGGACCAGGAGCCCGGACGGAACCCTTCAACCCTTCAAGAGAGGAGGTTTCAACCTCGCCCTCCGATCGGGTTGTGATATCGTCCCCATTGCCATCACGGACAGTTATCGCATTGTGCCCAAAGGGAGCCTGAGGATTCACAAGGGTTCTTTCCGGATTCGATTCGGAAAACCCATTTCTATGACAGGCTATAACAAAAAAACAATCGTCCAGTTGATGGACAGAGTGAGAGAGTCTATACTGGGTCAGATGGAATCCCGGTAGAGAGATTGAATCCGGAAACATGAGGGTAGGGGAGGGCATGAAAAGAATCCGATTTTCCGGTCGGGGCCGGATTTCGAGAAGCGGGAGGGCGCCTTGCGGCAAAAGCGCATGGCGGATTGCGTTGTTTTTTTGGGTAACGGCCACGTGCTTGGCTGTGTCCAGCGAAGGGAGCGCCTATGTGATGCCTGCCGAGCAGCTTATGGATTTGATGGCCGCCAACTTTTCCGAGTTCAGAACGCTCGTCATCACCCAGTCCATCCGACTCACCGACCCTGAAAAGCCCGCAGGGGAGAAGATTTTCCAAGAGAAGATCTGGCTTCAGGTCCCGGAACTTTACCGCTCAGAGCTTATTGACATACCGGGAGCCGGGACAAGCTTCGAGCGCAAGTCCATAGCCTACAGGTGGCTTCTGATGGCAAACGATGGAAATCTGCTGCTGGCAAGGCTATCCGACATGGGCATTCGCCTTGAGAGCGTGACCCTCACCCGATTGGACGGGGTCATCGCATACAGAATCGGAGAAGAGGGCGACGGGAACCCCACCCTGTTCATTGAAAGAGAGAGATTTCTTCCCCTCCTTGTCAGCTTCCGGGTACCCGGGGATAGGCAACTGCTCACAGTGCGATTTGACGATTTCAGAAGCGTGGCCAAAGGATGGTATCCCAACCGCATAAGCCTCCTCCGGGCAGGGGAGATCCTGGAGGAGTCATCTATCCGCGAACTGGAGCTCAGCGGACCGTTGGAAGTATCCCTTTTCGAGAACCCCGAAAAGGGGTCATCCCCCGCCCGAAACATCAAGGATGACCAAGCCCGACCCCAGAAGGAAGGACTGAGGGAGATGCTCCGATTTCTCAAGGAGAAGTACCAGTAAAGCCTGAGGGGCATTCCCATCTCTGTCGCCGGCGGCCGCGGGCATCGAACAACAAACGATGAAAAACCCTGCCGGGCGAGTGCCCCGGGAGGTCGGCATCGAGGGATCAGAGACCTCCTGGTAGTGCTCGCGCCGGGAAAACGGCGAAATCAACCGGCCAGATAAATCCAGCCGTCCCTGTACAACAAGAATCCAAGGACTGTACCGGCAAGTGATAGGGCGAGCAAAAGAGACCCGGGGGAAATCCGCACAGGAGAGCCCAAATCCTCTCTTTTCGCATTCCGGAGCCCGAAGAGAGCACCCCCCGCGCAAAAAACAGCAAGAACCGGTTTCAGCGGGAACTTTTTCGGAACCTCTTCCGGCCTCACGAAGATTTCGGCGGACTCCACCAATCCCCGAATTTCATCTTCCGAAAGTTCCGAAGAGGATTCCCGGATCTTGCGGGCAAGCTCTTTTTTCTTGAGTTCTCGAATCCTTTCCTCCGCCTGCCTGTACGCCAGCCGAGGGGCGTCCAGCGCAACCGATCTCTGCCCGGTCACTTCATAGATTCCCGCGTAAGCGCATCCCACCAGGCCCAGCGTAAAAACGATTAAACGAACACGACTCCTGAAGTTCCCTGTGTGGAAGAACCGCTCGCAGTAGCGGATGTATGTGCCCATTAAATGGTAACTCACAAATGGGCACATGACCAAGAAAGGGACCCACAACATCCCCTTGCCCCCGGCTTCCGCTCCCGTCCAAGAAACAGGATCTCCCTGCCGGTAATAGAAACCCAATACCAGGTAAGCGAGGGCGCCGAGCAGACTCACCATGGAGAAAAGAATCAGGAAAAAACCCTTTTTCGATTTGCGTCGTTCTTTCCGAGCATACAGGTACGCCGGTAAACCGGTCAGAACATTGACCAGGATGCCTCCGAAGGCCACCAGGAAAGCCGAAGAAATCTCGGGGCCGGCTCCGGGATCGTAATAGACCCGGCCTCCTCCCAAGAGACTCAACCGGACGGCCCTGACCCCACCCCCTGTCAAAACTGCAAACAGGGCATGGCCCATGACTTCGTGGAGAAAAGCCGCCAACCGCGTGGCCAATATCAGAAGGGCAAAGAGAAAGAGATCATGGAGGAGAAGAAACTGAACCCTGTCACGTGAACCCATTGCGGAAATCATCTTAGGAAAAGGGCAGTGGGATGTCAATTTCCGGATGCTTTCTTTTGAGAGGTTTTTGAAAAGACTCGGCATCCGTCATGGACATTGCACCGGGGGATGGTTTCTGCTAGTTTGAAAGCCGGAGATTGAAGACCAAGACACGGCCCGGGCGGGTTCGTCCAGTTGACGTTCCTGCCATCACCGGGGGGATTCCTTTCAAAAAAAACTCCCGACATGTCCTTTGCCCATGGAAAATGAAACATTCCAGTCGAGAGTAGCCGTACCGCTTCCCGTAACGGGGACATTTTCCTATGCGGTCCCCGACAAGCTTCGGGCAAGCACCCGGGTGGGCTGCAGGGTCCTGGTGCCTTTCAAAAACCGCAACTTGGTGGGTTACGTGCTGGACATGGTTCCCCGAAGCGAGAGAGAGGAGTTGAAGGAAATTTTAGACGTTCTTGACCCGGAGCCCCTCTTTCCTCCACAATTGGTCCCGTTTTTTGAATGGCTGGCCGACTATTACATTTATCCACTGGGACAGCTGATCCAGTCTGCATTGCCGGCCGGGCTCAACACAAACCCTTTCAAATCAGCCGCCCTCACCGAAAATGGCCGGAAGGCGCTCGACCTCCTGCCCTCCCGTTCGGAGGAAAGGGAAATCCTTTCCTGGGTAAGGGAACATCCCGGCAGAAAGTGTCCATGGCCACTGCAAAAGGTCGCGCCTCTTCAAAAAAAGGGGTGGATTCGAATAGAAGAACGATTGAAAAGGCCGGCCGGTCCCCTGATGAGATGCTTCGTCGGGCCCAAGGAGGGAGTGAACATTCAGGAGCTGCTCGCCGAGCGCCGCAGCCCGATTCAGGCAAAGGACGAATGGAAGTTTCTCGAAACCCTCTTTGCTTCCGGCCCCATGCTTCAGAGTGCACTCAAAGGGAAATTCGGAAACGCGGATTATCTCGTAAAAAAGTGGATCAAAAAAGGCATTCTGGAAAGCTACACGGGAGCGGTCTACCGGAATCCCGCCAGCACGTGCGTCTCTTTCTCCCCCACACCCCATACGCTCTATCCGCAGCAAGAGGACGCCCTATCTCTTATTCGGCAATCCCTGGACAGAAGGGCATTTTCTTGCTTTCTCCTTTACGGCGTGACCGGAAGCGGCAAGACGGAGGTTTACTACCGCGCCATGAGGTACGCGCTTGAAACCGGCCTCCAGACCCTGCTGCTGGTGCCGGAGATTTCCCTGGCATTTTATATGGAAGGCCTTTTTCGGCTGCGCCTTGGAGACCGCATCGCCATTTATCACAGCGGCCTCAGCCAGGGGGAGAGATACGATCAGTGGACGCGGATAGTCCGGGGAGAGGTGGATCTGGTCATCGGAGCCCGGTCGGCCCTTTTCGCGCCATTACCACGACTGGCCCTCATCATTGTTGATGAAGAGCACGATTCGGCCTATAAACAGGAGAACAACCCCCGATACCAGGCCAGGGATGCTGCGGTTTTGAGGGCAAAGCTGGAGAATGGGGTGGTCCTCCTCGGTTCCGGCACCCCCTCGGTTCAGTCCTTTCAGAATTGCCGGACTTCGAGATATGAATTGCTTACCATGCCGGAAAGGATCGAGAGTCGACCCCTTCCTGACGTGGAAATCGTCGATATGAAGAAACCAAATGGAAAGGGTAGCGAAGAGGAGATCCTGAGTCCCGAACTGAGAGAGGCGCTTCATCAGAACCTGGAGGAAAGAAACCAGGCCATCCTTTTCTTGAACCGAAGGGGTTTCCACCGGCTGTATCTATGCCGTGCCTGCGGTCAGTCCATTCGCTGTCCCAATTGCGATGTGGCGCTCACATACCATCTGAGAGGAAATCAATTGGTCTGCCACTACTGTGGCTTCTATTCGGCGATCCCCGTGAAATGTTCTTTTTGCAGCCTTGAGTCCATGAAACCTTACGGGTTCGGAACGGAGAAACTTGAGAAGACACTCCAAGGCCTCTGGCCCGATGTGAGAATCGCAAGAATGGACCGCGACAGCACTCGAAGGAAGGGGCAGGCTATCCAAATTTTGAAACGGTTCAGCGACCATCAGATCGATATTCTGGTGGGAACCCAGATGATCACCAAGGGGTATGATTTCCCGGGGGTGACCCTGGTGGGAGTCATCGCCGCGGACCTGTCCCTGGGTTTCCCCGATTTCAGGGCCGCGGAGCGCACTTTTCAAATCCTTTCACAGGTGGCAGGGAGGGCCGGTCGAGGAACAAGAAAGGGCAGAGTAATCATCCAGACCTTCAATCCGGATCACTACGCCATCCGTGCGGCCATGGCCCATGACTATCATGCTTTTTTCGAAAAAGAAAGGGAGCTGAGGGAACAACTGGGATACCCTCCGTTTTCCCATTTGGCTTGCCTCACCTTACAGGGCAACCACAGGCAAAGGACGGAAGAAGCGGTCCATCGACTGGGCCTGGAGATCAGAAATCTCCTGGCACGTTGGCCCAAAAGAGGAAAAGAGGTCCGCATCCTGGGACCCGCCGAGGCTCCCATCTCGCGTCTTAAAGGAAAGTATCGATGGCAAATCCTCGTAAAGAGCGGCAGTGCATCCCTGCTCAGGCTTTTTTTGCACGAAGTGGAGCGGATTTCAAAAGGAGTCCTGAAATCTTCAGGGGTCAATCTGATTTTGGATTTGGACCCGTATCAGATGATTTGATCACCGCCGCGGACAGGTAACCGACCACCCGCTTGTGGTCTCCCGTCACATCCCCGGAATTGGCATACTTGAGGATCCTCGTCCGGTTTGCCCCCATTTTCCTGGCAGCCAGCAGGACCGCCATGACCGGGCCACCGCCACAAGCCTCGCATTTCCCTGCCGACAAGTCCTCCCAAAGCCCTTCCGGATCGAAGCCCCTGACACGTTCTATGAATCGACCGTCGAGCTTGCCGGCCTCGTCATAGGGATGGTAATGGGAAAGGTCGCTGCTCGCCAACAACAGGGTTTTTCCTCCCCTGTCCATGACGCTCGCGAGGACGCCGGCCAGATCCATACACGTTTTGGGGTCCTGCCGGCCCATGAGAATCGGGACAATCTCAAAGTTCGAAAGAACCACCTGCAAAAAAGGAAGCTGGATTTCCAGGCAATGCTCGGCATCGTGGGCTTTTCTTATGAATCGGGCATCGCTGCTCTGATCCAGAATTTTCCGTGCCAGTTGCTGATCCACCGGCACCCTGCCAAGGGGGGTTTCATATGCAGATTGCAAATTCACGGATATCCCCTGGAACCCGAGCCGGTGGCTTGGACCCACGAGCACGACCCGATCGACCGGGCGATTTTCCAACAGTTTGTAGGCGTGGGCAGCGACGGCCCCGGAATAGATGTACCCGGCATGGGGCACAATGATCGCCTTCAGGTCTCCTTCCAGGGGGTGGACTTCGGTCCCGGAGAGGAATCCCCTCACGGTTCCTGTCAGTGCTTCCGGAGAGCGAGGATACCATGAACCTGCCAGGATCGAAGGACGAACATCCTTGTCCACCCGATCTCCCGCGAGGGTTCCGGGAACTCGCATGGAGATGAGACACAGGGCGGTAAGAAAGATGGATGCAGCGAGACGATTGTTTTTCATGGCCGAGCTCTCAAATTTCTTGCCTTATTATAGGGCCGTAAGATAAAAAAGGGAACGCCTTTTGGGCCGAGGGCCCTGAGTCTTTCGATTCATCTTTTTCACGTCACCAAATCGGGGAGTTACCATGGAGTCCCGCTCGATACGGAGGATTTCAAAAATTGCCTTTTTCTCCCTGCTTCTGCTCCTTTTCGCATGCGGGAAGAAGGCCGACAACGCTCCCCTGGCTCCTGATTTTGCCCTGCCCGATTTATCCGGTCAAACCAGGACCCTGACTGACTACAGGGACCGGGTGGTGGTCCTGGACTTTTGGGCCACGTGGTGTCCGCCATGCCGCATGTCCATCCCCGAATTGGTTGAGCTTCAGAAAACATACCAGAACGGAGGACTGGTGGTTCTCGGGATCTCCCTGGACGATCCTGCGGTCAATACCGAATACCTTCAGGCTTTTAAGGAAAAGTTCAAAATCAACTATACCATTTTGCGCTCCAATCTCAAGGTGGTGCGCGATTACTTTCCGAACGAAAATCCGGCCGTCCCCACCATGTTCGTCATCGACCGTGAGGGAAAAATCCGCAAAAAGCTCATCGGGTTCAGGCCCGGTGCGCTAAAGGAATCCGTTGAAGAGTATTTCAAGTGAGGATCGACTTCCATACCCACGTTTTCCCCTCTCCGTTCAGGGACGATCGATCAGGCCTTTTCCCCGGCGAACCGGCCTTCGAATCCGTTTATCGTTCCCCCAAAGCGAGACTTTCCGGCGTCAGCGAACTCCTTCGCACCATGGATGAAGAAGAGGTGGACAGGTCTGTCATTTTTGGATTTCCGTGGGAGAAAAAGGACCACTTTCGCAGGCACAACGATTACATTCTTGAATCGGTTCACCGGTATCCGGAGCGGCTGATCGGGTTCTGCTCTTTTTCATGCTTCTCCTCCGACGCACCGGGGGAGGTGGAAAGATGCCTCCAAGCGGGTCTTTCGGGGGTGGGAGAATTGGCTGATTACGGCTCGGGGTTTTCCATTGAAATGATCGATCGCCTGCGCGAGGTCATGGCCCTTTGTTCCGAAAGGAATGCTCCTGTGTTGTTTCATACCAATGAACCCGTTGGCCATACGTATCCCGGAAAGGCTCCAATGACCCTCCATCAGATCTATGTTTTCCTGAAGGCCTATCCCGCGAACCGGATCGTTCTGGCTCACTGGGGCGGCGGCCTCTTTTTCTACGCTCTCATGAAAAAGGAGGTGAACGAGGTCTTGCGGAATGTCTGGGTGGATACGGCAGCCTCGCCTTTTCTGTACGTTCCCGATATTTACAGGATTGCCGGTCAGGTGTTCGGTTTTGATAAGATCCTCTTCGGTAGCGATTTCCCCCTTTTGAAGCCGGGCAGGTACTTCCGGGAGATCGCCTCGGCAAACCTCCCGCTTGATGCCGCAGATCAAATCATGGGCCGCAATGCCGCCAACCTCTTGAAGCTCTATTGAAGGCAGATTCCCCTATCCGCCAATGGATGACATCTGGGAGGAAAGCGGGTAGGAATCCTCCGCGGAGAGGTGGTGCGCCCAAGGTTTCAGGAAAGCGGCTCTGAGAAAAATCTGCTCCAGCTCATCCTCTGTGGCCCCCCGTCTCATGGGGGCTCTCAGGTCCAGCTCCCGCTCCGAGAGAAGACAGGGCCTCAAACAACCGTCGGCCTTGAGCCGAAGGCGATTGCATTGACGGCAAAAATGCTCCGTTCGAGGGCTGATAAATCCGATTTCTCCGGCGGCGCCCTTGAGCTTGAATCGCCTTGCCGGGCCGTCATATGAGGCTTTGGAGATCGGGATCAAATCTCCCAGGGTCGCTACCTGCGCCTTGATCAAAGCGTTGGAGACATACTCCAGGGGACGCTGCTTTCCATGATGGCCAAGGGGCATGCACTCAATGAACCGGACATGGTAGGGTCGCTCCAGGGTCAGGTTGGCGAAATCCAGAACTTCATCGTCATTCACTCCCCGAATGAGCACGATGTTGATCTTGATCGGTTCAAATTGCAGCTTTTCCGCCCACTCAACGGCTTCTCGAACCTTTTCAAGGCCATCGTATCCCGTGATCGCCTTATACCGATCCGGACGCAGGGAATCCAGGCTGATGTTGACTCTCCTGACTCCCATGGCTTTGAACTCTTCCAGCTTATTCCTGAGGTAGACTCCATTGGTGGTGAGAGAAATGTCCTTGATGCCCGGAAGAGCAACCAGGCGGCGAAAAAAGCCCATCACCCCTTTTCTCACGAGAGGTTCGCCCCCTGTGATGCGGATTTTCTCCACCCCCAGGCCGACGGCAATCCGAACCAGCCGAAGGATCTCCTCGTAAGTAAGGATATCCTCATGCCTGAGTTTGGCGACCCCTTCCCGAGGCATGCAGTAGACACACCGGAGATTACACCGGTCGGTAATGGAAATGCGCAGGTAGTTGAGACGCCGCTCGTAATGATCGATTAGTTGCATGGGCCTGGTGTCCGGGGAGAATTCCACTCCTGTGCCGGGAGCTCCCCCGTTTGTTTGCAATCGATCACGGTTCACCGTTTTGCGTTCGCGCAATCCGCCCTGTAGCGATCGGTGAACGGAAAACCGTGAACGATGGCATCGGTCTTTCCCGGCAACTGCGTGGCAGGGTGCAGGGACCTCCGGAATACATAATATAACCGCGCCGGCCAGTCAAATAGAATCAAAGACGCAGGATCTTTTAGGCCTTATCATAATGGCTGAACTGCATGGTGAAAGTGGCCCGGCCCTGGGTAAGGGACCGCAGAGAAGTGGAATATCCAAACATCTTGGACAGGGGCACAGTGGCCGTGACAACCTGAACCGGACCCTTTCTCGAAATCTGCTCAATCCTTCCCTGCCTCGTGTTCAGTTCGCTGATCACCTCGCCGGTGAAATCTTCCGGGACCAGGACCTCCGCTTTCATGATCGGCTCAAGAAGAACGGGTTCCGCCTTCTCACAGGCCTTCTTGAATGCCATGTTCGCTGCCACTCTAAAGGCCATGGGCGTTGATAAGTTCTCTTTGACCTGGATATCCAACAGGGCTGTTTGCACGTCGATCACCGGGTATCCCATGAGTACGCCTCCGAATTCTGCCTCGGTGATGCCCTGTTTGATGGCCTGCAAAAATTCCTCCGTGATCGCTGGATTATCACAGTGGTCAAGGAACAAGTTCCCGCTTCCTCGACTAATAGGTGAGACTTCTATCTTCAACCCTGCAAAGTGCTGCTGTCCGGCAAGCTCCCGCTGGAAAATCTCGCTATGTTCCTGGGATCGGGACACGGTTTCCCGGTATACGACCTGCGGCTTGCCCTGGTTCGTTTCCACGAAAAATTCCCGCCTGATCCGACCCACAATGATTTCCAGATGCAACTCCCCCATGCCTGAGATGACGGTTTGACCTGTTTCCTCATCTATCCTGTATTTGAAGGTGGGATCTTCATCCGAGAGCTTGTTCAGCGCATCCAGGAGCCTGTCCTGATCCTGCACCCTCCTGGGCTCTACAGCCAGGCTGATGACGGGTTGGTTGAACTGAATGGTCTCCAGCAGGATGGGATGCTCTCTGGTGCATAGGGTATCCCCGGTTGTCGCGGTTTTTAGACCCATCGCAGCAACGATGTCTCCCGCCGAGGCGTGGTCCACCCGTTCCCGTTTGTTTGCATGCATCTTAAGGAGACGGGCAAGCTTTTCGTCCACGTTCTTTCCGGGATTGTAAACCGTATCCCCTGTTTTGACAGTCCCCGAGTATACCCGCACGTAAGTCATTTTCCTCCCCTGGTCCATCATCACTTTAAAGACGAGGGCGGAAAACGGCGACTTTGTCTTGGCCGGCCGGGTTTCTTCCTTGCCCGAAAGGGGAGAATGCCCAACAACGGGCGGCACCTCGAGCGGAGAGGGGAGATATTCCACGATGGCATCCAAAAGAGGCTGTATGCCTTTGTTTCGCAAGGCTGCACCGCACAGCACAGGGACCAGCTGCATCTTGACCGTGGCTTCACGGATAGCCTTCTTCAATTCAGGAAGCTCCATCACCTCCTCTGCCAGATACTTCTCCATCACCCGGTCATTCTTGTCGGCCAGGGTTTCCAGCATGAGCTCCCTGTACCTGGAGGCTTCCTCCAAAAGCTCGGAAGGGATCGGAACTTCCGAATAGCGTGCGCCCAGCGTTTCCTCCTCCCACTGCAATGCTTTCATGTGGAGGAGGTCAATCACCCCCTTGAACTGATCCTCCATGCCCCAGGGCATTTGAAGAACCAGAGGCACGGCACCCAACCGATCCCGCATCATTTCTATGACCCTGAAGAAGTCTGCCCCGATCCGATCCATTTTGTTCACAAAAGCGATTTTCGGGACCTTGTACCGGTCCGCCTGATGCCATACCGTTTCCGATTGAGGTTCCACCCCTCCGACACCGCAAAAAACACCCACCGCGCCATCCAAAACACGGAGGGAGCGTTCCACCTCTATGGTGAAATCCACATGGCCCGGCGTATCGATGATGTTGATGTTATGGCCTCGCCAGAGGCAGGAAGTCACGGCCGAAGTGATGGTAATCCCCCTCTCCTTCTCTTCCAGCATCCAGTCCATCGTAGCTTCCCCGTCATGGACCTCGCCCATCCTGTGAACACGCCCGGTGTAAAAGAGTACGCGTTCCGTCACGGTTGTCTTTCCCGCATCAATGTGGGCGATGATGCCGATATTTCGTATTTTCGTGAGATCTTGCGCCATAAACAAGCCTGAGTTCGATGCCCCTCATGTGGGACCAAATCATGGACAGGTCCGGAAAAAGCCGCGCTCCCTCCTTCAAAGCAAGGCCGCCTATCTTACGCTCCGGACACAGCGGTAAATTTAACGGCTCTTCCCGGCCCTGTCAAGGTGCTCGCTTTTGGGGGATGGAAGTGGATCCGGGAAGTCGGCCCGCTGCTCCGATGCAAGGTTTCATTGATTCCCTGAGGATGATCCAACCCCCCTTTATTTAAAGGGGGGCAGGGGGGATTTCACGACCGTTCTGAAAATCCCCCTCGATCCCCCTTTGCGAAAGGTGGAAGAGTCAAATCCCCCTCGATCCCCCTTTGCGAAAGGGGGAGGTTAAGCAGTTCCTTCGCCGGAAAAGACTTTGATGAAAAGGCTGCCCAAAGAAATATCGATTTTGGACAAGAGTGTGTGGAATTAATCGATTGAAAGGATTTTCTTATTTTGATAGAGAAAGTATGCAGGCTCCCAAAAGGCACGGGCCCATTCGCGGGCTCGCGCCTTTACGCGGGGAACGTTATTTCCGGATAGACGCGAGCTTTTCCGTCATGAAAGTTTACCTGAGAGCCCTTAGAGCCCCCTTCCTTGCAGGGTCGTTGGTGCCGGTCATCATTGGATCTGCCTACGCCTTTGGACAAAAAAGCTTCTCCTTCAGCCTCTTCTTGGTCACAGCCATGGGTGTCGCCGCCTTGCATCTGGGGGCGAATCTCCTCAACGATTTCTACGATGCCAAAGGCAGCGATCCCATCAACTTTCGCCTGACCCCGTTCAGCGGCGGGAGCCGTGTGATCCAGGACGGCAGAATTTCTGCCTGGTTTGTCCTGGGGATGTCTTTCCTGTTTTTTTTGGCCGCCCTCGCTGCCGGGATGTGGCTCGTCAGCCAGGGCAGGCCTCTCGTAGCGATCATCGGCCTTTTAGGGCTCGCATGCGGCTGGGCTTACTCGGCACCGCCTCTGCAACTCATGTCTCGCGGCTGGGGTGAGCTGGTGATTTTTTTCGCTTTCGGCCCCTTGATCACCTTCGGAACCTTCTACGTCATGTCCGGCTTTTTGAGCTGGAACGCCTTTGCGCTCGGCTTTCCCCAAGGCTTTTTTATTACAGCCGTCATTTGGATCAATCAGTTTCCTGACTACGAGGCGGACCGCGCGGCCGGAAAAAAGAACCTCGTCGTGAGATGGGGTCCGCGGATATCGCGAGCCCTCTATGCCCTCATCATGATGCTGGGATTTTTGAGCGTTCTTTTCCTCATCAGCATCGTTGGGTTTTCCTATTTGATCATGCTGGCTTTCATGGCCTTTCCTCTCGCCCTCAAGGCCGTGATGATTTTATGGAAGGAATACCTCTCCCATGAACGCCTGGTGCCCGCTCAAGCCGTGACCATCGAGACTTTGATTGCCCATGGATTTCTTCTCGCCATTGGCTTGATCCTGAGCCGGGTCACAGGAATTTAGGGGATGGTGGGGCCTCCCGCGTTCACGTGCTGCGGAGGGAAATGATTTCAAGTGGAGTCATCCGATGATTCATAGGTATACACGCCCCGAGATGGGTCGCATCTGGGAAGACGAAAACCGGTTCGCCAAATGGCTGGATGTGGAAATGGCGGCCTGTGAAACCATGGCGGAAGAAGGCATCGTTCCGAAGGAAGCCCTGGAGCGGATTCGAACGAAGGCTGCTTTTTCGGTGGAACGGATCCTTGAAATAGAGGAGGAGACCAAGCATGACGTGATCGCCTTCCTGACCAACCTGGCAGAACACGTTGGAGACGATTCCCGGTACATCCATCTCGGATTGACCTCTTCGGACATTCTGGATACGAGTTTTGCGCTCCTGCTCAGGGAAGCAATGGATCTGATTATTCAGGGCGTCACGGAATGCATGAACGTCCTCAGGAGCAGGGCCTTCGAGCACAAGGATACCATTATGATCGGCCGCTCCCACGGCATTCATGCCGAACCGATCACTTTCGGCCTGAAGCTTGCTGTCTGGTATTCCGAAATGAACCGCAACCTGAAAAGGCTTGAAGACGCCAGAGAAGTGATCAGCTACGGGAAACTTTCGGGAGCCGTGGGGACCTTTGCCAACGTCTCCCCGCAGGTTGAGGCGCGCGTCTGTCATAAGCTTGGCCTGAAGCCCGCGGTCATATCCACTCAGATCATTCAGCGTGATCGCCATGCACAGTTTTTCACGAGCCTCGCAATCCTGGCGGGGACCCTGGAAAAGATCGCTCTGGAAATAAGGCACCTTCAGCGGACGGAAGTCTCCGAAGCAGAGGAGCCTTTTGGAAAGGGTCAAAAAGGTTCTTCGGCTATGCCGCACAAGAAAAATCCCATCGGGAGTGAAAACATTTCCGGGTTGGCCCGTCTGCTGCGATCCAACAGCCTCGCAGCGATGGAGAATATCGCCCTGTGGCACGAAAGGGATATCAGTCACTCCTCCGTGGAAAGAGTGATCGCCCCGGATAGCACCATCCTGGTGGATTTCATGCTCCATCGGTTGTCAGGCCTGCTGAGGGGCTTGGTCGTCCACCCGGAGCGCATGGCCAGGAACCTGGAGAGTTCCAGGGGCTTGATTTTTTCACAGCAGGTTCTTATGAAACTGGCGCAAAAGGGCGTGGAAAGGCAGCAAGCCTATGTGATGGTGCAGAGGAACGCCCTGAAAGCATGGGAGGACAACGAACAATTCCAGGATCTCCTCCTGAAGGATTCTGAGATCAGGAAGTTCATGACCGATAAGGAGATTGAAGAGGTTTTCGATCTGAACTACCACCTCAAGTATGTGGACGTCCTTTTTCAGAGGGTCTTTGGTTGAATCACCGGGGACGTCCTCTCATGACGGGTACAAGCGTGAGCAAACATTTCTTTTCGGTCACTTACCTGCAACGGGTTGACATTATGGACGATTCAGTTAAAATAGTAATGTTGGAGCGACACCAGATCACCCGAGCCTGAATGAGAAACATGGCGGTTTCCAGGTTTTTGAGAATTCCAATTGCAGGAGCAGGTCCACTTTTTTTTCTCTCTCTCGCTCTTGTCTGTGCCCTGTGGCCGGCGCTTGGTCAGGCCGAACTTGGGCCCGCACCGCTTTTGAAATGGGACGGGCCTTCAGATCACGCCATCCTTGTGGATAAGTCGGCTCAGGAGCTGTATCTGTTCCGAAGGGGGGATGCTTTCCGTCCCGTATATATCTTCAACTGCTCCACAGGAGAGAACAGGGGTCGAAAGTTCAGGCGAAACGACAGGAAAACCCCCGAAGGGGTTTATTTTTTCACCGACCACCTCCAAGGCTATGAGCTTCCCCCCATGTATGGGAGCCGGGCCTTTCCCATCGACTATCCGAATCCGTTGGACAAAATGGAAGGCAGGGGAGGCTCCGGGATCTGGCTGCATGGAACCAACCAACCACTGGAACCCAGAGACAGCAAAGGATGTGTGGTTCTGGAAAATGAAAGCCTTGAAATCCTGACCCCCTTTATCAGGTTGCACGAAACCCCCCTGCTTATCGCCAGCGAACTCCATTGGATCTCGCACGAAAAGCTGAGACAGGAATCCACCGAATTGGAGCAGATGATCGAAGGATGGAGAAGCGGTTGGGAGCGAAAAGACCTGGAAGAGGTGAACCGCCTTTACAGACCGGCATCTTCTTCAATGGGAATGCATGTGAATCCATGGAAGGCTTTCAACCCTGAGGGGCGCTCCGGAGAAATCCGCATCGAAGTTCGCGATCTGCAGCTCTTCCGGATCAACGGCGTGGTTTTGGCCAAGTTCTATCAGGCCTGCCTTGGACCCGGCTATCGAAGCAACGGACAGAAAAGGCTCTACTTGTCCAAGGATAGGCATGGGTGGAAAATCGTTCTGGAAGTATTTGAAGAGGAAGAAGATCTAGCAACGCGCGGCAAGGCGCAAACCCTTCAGCCAGGAGCCGAAAAGGGGATTTCCTCGGAATCCATTGCCAGCGCGATCTTCCCATAAAAGGGCGCTTCCTCTCGAAAGGGGGAGACATTGCAAGACCAGGGAAAAAGAACGCGCAGAGCCAGAAAGGCTTCCCGTCTTTCCTCCCACCTTACGGTCATGTTCGTAAAAGGCCAGGGAAGAGTCCGGAGTGTCAACATTTCAGCGCGAATTCTTCTGATCGCTTCCCTGTTCTTCCTTCTCTACATCGTCGGTTCCCTCATCGTCATCAATGACTATTTTGACAAACGCCGAAACACTGCCGTGCTTCTGAACCGGATATCCCAACTAAACGTGCAGGTGGAGGACAGCACAAAGGCGCTTGAAAAGTCGAGAAAGCAACTGGCCCTTCTTGAGAAGTCCATAGAGGATATGGAAACCCAGGCGGAAGACCAGGCAGAGATGGCCGGCACAGGAACCGAAAACAGAGACGCAACGGTTTCCAAGGAAACTGCTTCCAGCGGGAGCGACAAACTAAGCCCGCAGGAACCGGTCGTGGGCATCGCGGACATGGCATTCCGTGATGAAGAGGGAAAATTCATCGTCACGTTCAAGCTCCTCAATCTATTCAAAGATGAAAGGGCTGTCAGCGGCTATGTCCACACCCTGGCACTAGAAAAAAATGCTGATCCGCCCAGAATCCGGACCTTTCCCTCGGTAGGTCTCCAGGACGGGGTGCCCGTGAATTACAAGCGAGGGCAGCTCTTCTTAATCAAACGTTTCAGAACGATCCATGCGGAATACCCTCTGGAGGCGAAAACCGAATCTCCTTCTTCCATCGTAGTGCTCGTGTATGACCGGTCGGGAACGCTCCTGCTCCGGAAGGAATTTGAGGTGGGCCATAACCCTTGAGCGGTCAAGCTCTCACGTAACCGAGCTCGAGCAGGTTTTCCCAGGGACTGGCTTTTTTCACTTCCACCATGATCTCCTGGCCGGGGCTCAGAATGACCCCTTCCTGTCGCTTGATCTCCGTCACAAGAAAAAAATCGGTCAGCACAACACGATACTTGGTCTTCAACTCGTCCAGGATGAGGGCCCTAAACGGGCCCTTCCGATGCTGGCTCAAGAACTTGAGAATCCAGTAGCGGAGACGATTTCTTTTCAGCAAATCGAGAGTTTTTGTGACGGGTTCAACCGCCATCCTGATCTCCTCCAGCAGGGCCGCATCCCAGAGCGGTCCCTCTCCCGTGAGGAAGTTCCTGATCTGTCGCTGGCTCACAAGATCAAGGTATCTGCGGATGGGGGAACTCGCCTGGATGTAGACATCCAAACCCAGCCCGCCATGGGGCTTAGGGACGGTTTCAATCTGAAGAGGACTGAGTTTCCGGCGCTGCTGGAACACATAGAAGAGATAGCCTGCCTCCTGCAGGGATAATCTCTCGCTCGGCTCCTGTTGGGTCCTGAACAGGATGGGAATGCCGCGGTCTCTGCAAAATCTGGCAGCCAGCCAGTTGTAAAGAATCATGAATTCCGCCACGATCAGCCTGGATGGCGTATTCTGATCCACCAGTTCAAGGGACAGGGCGGAGTCTGCGTTGAACTTCACTTCCAGTTCCGGCAACGAGATACTCAACGCACCCTGATTCATCCTTTTTTGGCGCAGGATCTGGCTTAGACGAAGCATTTCCTGGAATGCCGGCTCCGTCCGGAGCAAGGAGTCGTTGACTTCCTGGTAAGTGAGCCGGCGCTGCACCCGGATCATACTGGGGACAAACCGGTGGTCCACAAGTTCTCCGCTTTCGTCAAATCGGGCTAAAAGGGAAATGGCCGGGCGGTCACATCCCTGTTTCAGGCTCAAGGTGTCGTGGGATAAATCCGGCGGGATCATGGGGATCTGCCTGCGGGGCAAATAGAGCGAGGATCCCCTGGTTGCGGCTCCCCGCTCGAGGATGCCTCCCGGCAAAATCAAGGAGGAGACGTCCGCGATATGTATTCCGATTTGGAGCGCATCATCCGTCTTCTCGAAGCTGATGGCATCGTCAAAATCGAGGGTGAGCGGACCATCGATGGTGAAGGTGGACAAATCCCTCAGATCTTCCCGGTTCTGAACCGGAATTTTCACCTTACCCAGCCGAGAGGATTCCTCCAGCTGTTCCTGGGTAAAGGAGGTCTCCACCCCGAATCGCAGGAGATCCAGGTTTTCGTCCTCTTCCCAGATGCCAAGACGAACCAGCAGGTGTCTGCACTCCTGGATGCCGGGGACACCCGCTCTTGAGAAGAGCTCCTTCACCTGCTTGAACTCGGGAGCCTCGTCCCCCTGAAGGGCCACCTGGATGAGCCAGTTTATGATCTCCTCTTTGCAGGAGGGATCTTCGGGTCTCCTGCCTTCGCGGATCTCGGCGATCCACGCGCTGCCTTCCGCAAGCTTCCTTTCCCGTAAAGCCTCCTCCTCCCGCTGTCTGACGATTTGTTCGACCCTTTCCTCGGGGTTGGGGAGAAACGATCCGTCTTTCATTTTGAAATGAAGGCGGTCCTCAAAAAGGGCGCGGACCAGGGCTGAGAGATGATCGTCCGTGATAGACTTGCCGAAGACGAGCTGTGCAAGGTACCTGGTATCGAAACTTTCCTCTTCTTCCCTGATGAGTTCCCACAGTTCCTCCACGTCCACCTGGCCTTTTAGCGTGTTCCTCCTCTCCTCCGTGTTCCTGAGCCTCTCCAGCAGTTCTTCTCTCGGTTTCATCGGATCCATGGAAGGCCCCGAAATGAGAAGAGCCCTTTTTGGAGACAGGTTCACTTCACGATTCCCGGGCGTCAACAGATGGAGCCTGTTCCCTCTGTCCAGAAGACAAATGGAGCAGACGAATCTTCCCTGGTCGATAAATTCTACGATGCTTCCCTCGTTCATATGGAAACGTACCCGTTGCGTTGTGTCTAAATACACCTACTAACAACTGGCAACGTTTCTGTCAACCGCCGGAGCCGAATCGGATCACCGGGTTTGCAATCACTTCCTGACTCTGTTACAATGGGAAAACTTTTTTTATTTCTCCCGTGAGGCAGGCAACGGATGGGAACTTCCGCATTTCGGCACAGGATCGCCCTCCTCAGGCAGAGGCTCTTCGAAAATGGAAACGAAAGTTTTGATGCGGCCTGGATTCTTCAGCCCGAAAACAGGCGTTATCTATCAGGATTCAAGGCTCAAGACTCACAGCTTACGGAATCCTCCGGCTCCCTGCTGATTACCGGGAAAGATCTTATTCTGGTCACCGACGGAAGATACACCACAGAGGCCGAAGAAGAGGCCGTCGATTTCCAGGTTTACACCATAAAGCAGGATTTCGCTGAGAGTTTTGCAGAGATCCTGCACTCCGTGGGCGCCGTGAGTGTGGGCTTCGAGGAGGAGTTTGTGACCTGGGGTCTCCACAGGCAGTTGTCCGAGAAGTTACGTTCCTTCTCTTCGCCGGTGCGCCTTGTGCCCCTTGAAGGCATTGTGGAAGAGATGCGAGAGGTGAAAGATCCCCTGGAGATCCAGGCTATGGCAGCTTCCGCAGATCTGATCTCCCAAATCGTGGACGAAGTGATCTCCTGGCTCAAACCGGGGATGGCAGAAAAACGAGTGGCATGGCAGATCGAGGGCCTGGCGCGCGAGAAAGGAGCAGACGGACTGGCATTCCCATCCATCGTGGCATCCGGCCCACACGGTGCACTGCCTCACGCCGTGCCCACCGAGCGACCATTAAAAGCAGGAGAGCCGATCATCCTGGATGTGGGAGTCAGACTGCATGGTTATTGTTCCGACATGACCAGGACTGTTTTTCTGGGGGAGCCTGACCCGGAGTTCAGGAACATCTATCGCATCGTTCGCCAGGCCCAGATTGCTGCGCTGAAGGAGACTCGCCCCGGAGTTCAGAGCACTCATCCGGATTCCACGGCAAGACAGGTCATCGGCGATCAAGGGTTCGGCGACTACTTCACGCACTCTCTCGGCCACGGTGTGGGACTGGCAACCCACGAGCGACCAAGACTTGGGCCTCGAAAGCCGGTGAAACTCAAAGCGGGAATGGTGGTCACGGTCGAACCGGGAGTCTACCTCCCCGGCAAGGGGGGTGTCAGGCTCGAAGAGATGGTCGTGATTCAGGATGATGGGCCCAGAATTCTTACCAAGTCCCGCTGTTTCTATGACTTTGCCCCCTGAGACCCGATCAGAGAACCACGAAGTCCAGTTCGGAGTCTGCCGATGGCATCGAACTTACCCGATTCCGAAGTTCCCATGTACAACATGGCAGATCAATTCCTGCACTATCTAAGAATCGAACGGGGTCTCGCAGACAACACCGTGGAAGCTTACAGCCGGGATCTGATCCGCTTTTTGAAGTATCTTGAGGCGCGTAATCTCGTCCCTCAAAAGCTCTCTCGAGATCAAATCGGGGAGTACGCGGCTTTCCTTGGAAAAATGCTTTCAGCCAGAAGCGTGGCCAGGAATATTTCAGCGATCAAGGTGTTCTTTCGCTTTCTTGTCTCAGAAGACATCCTGAAGGACAGTCCGGCCAGACTTCTCGAGGGGCCGAAACTCTCAAGGAAACTCCCGGGCGTATTGAGTCTTAGAGAGGTGGAACGGTTGTTGGCTCAGCCGGATCCGGCCGATCCAATAGGCCAGAGAGACCTCGCGATGATTGAACTCCTTTACGCAACGGGGTTGAGAGTTTCAGAACTGGTGAATTTGAAACTTTCAAATATCCATCTGGACCCCGGTTACGTGAGAACCCTGGGCAAAGGGTCCAAGGAAAGGATCGTTCCGCTGGGAGTGAAAGCCATGGAGGCTGTAAAGGCTTATCTTGCCGGAGGACGGCTCAGGCTCAGGAAAAACATGAATTCCCCTTACCTTTTTCTGAATTTCAGAGGCCAGCGCATGTCTCGTCAGGGCTTCTGGAAGATGATCAAAAAATATGGGGTCTTGGCAGGCATCAAAAAGCAGATTACGCCGCACAGCATGAGGCACTCCTTTGCGAGCCACCTCCTGGAAGCCGGTGCCGATCTAAGATCGGTTCAGGTCATGTTGGGACATGCGGACATCGCCACCACCCAGATTTATACCCATGTGAGCACAAAGCGTTTGAAGGAACTCCATGAGAAGTATCATCCCAGGCCGTAAGAAAGGAATCATTACCCGCTTACCGTCTGCCGTTTCCCCAGGAACGCTGCCGGAGGAATCAGCCACAAAGTCCACCCCGTGCGAGGGAAGGAAACACCCTCTCCCGCCTCATGCGGACAGCGGCCTTTAGTGAGCGGTCTTTCCGGAGAAAGCAAGATGGGAGAACTCATCCGCCTGGATGACAGATTGAACAAGCCGCCGGATAACCTCATCTGTCGGAAGCCATGGGAGTTCCGGAAGGCAGACTGGCGAACGAGCCACTTTGTTCAAATGCTAAAATCCCAATCCGCCAAGCTTGAGTCTCACAGGGAGGAGGCCTACAGAAAAGGGAGCATGACCGTCAGCCAAATCCCCGCTCACTTCGTGTTAAAAGGAGATCTGGCGTACACCATTCGTGCTATGTATGCCTACCGGGAAAACGAGCTGAAAATGAGAGAAGTCTATTACCTCATGGGCCTCATGGACTGTATGATCAACCAGGTGAACCCGGTCTTGAGAACGGATCTTTTGAGGGTCCTTTACAATACGGTCTTCGAGATGAAGGAACGTCTTCATGTTCACTGGCATGGTCCCCTCAATCAGATTCTTCTCCCCATGGATCCCCGGTTTCACCAGGAATCACAATACAGAGCCTCATTGAGAAAAGCCCTCAGCCTGAAGGAGCTTTTTGGGGCGATCTGGCAGGGAACCGCTAAAATGTTTGACATCCTGTCGGCCCAATACGTCTTTTATTGCCCGGGTGCGGGGAGTGGGTGATGATGCAAGAACCCCAACAAGAACACTTGCTACAAGAGATGAAACGCATGGAGCATCTCCTGCGCTTAAAAGAGCAGGAACTCGAGAAGCTGCGGGTCAGTCATCTTTTTTTAGAGACCATCTTCGACGGGATTCATGAAGAGATCCTTGTCATTGATGAGAACTTCGTAGTCCACAACGTGAACAGGACATTCCTTGAGCGACACGGTGTGAGGAAACAGGAGGCGGTGGGCAGGAAATGTTACGAGGTGACCTACAAGGCAGAAGTGCCCTGCACGTTCAGCCGCCAAGACTGTCCTCTTGAAAAGGCAAAAAGCACAGGAAACAGGATTGAAGTAACCCATCGTCATGAATCGGGATCAGAAGACTTCAAGGAAGTCATCCGGATTGTGTATCCGGTGGCCGAAGAGGGCAAAACAGCCAGGTATTTCCTGGAGATTTCCAGGGACGTAACGGAATACCGCAAATTGATCAAGACGCTTCAGGCATCGGAGAGAAGACTCCGTGGTATTCTGGACACGGCTACCGACGCTATTCTCAGCATTGACGAGAAGCAAAGGATCATTCTTTTCAACGACGCCGCGGAACGAATTTTCGGGTACTCCCGTTCCGAAGTGCTCGGCAAAAATCTCAATACGTTGATTCCTGCGCACTACGGGGATCACAGCAAATTCGTGAAAAGATTTATCGAAACCAAGACCTCCAAGGTCATGGGCAAGACCTTGTCCTTGACCGCCCTTAGAAAAGGCGGAAAAGAGTTCCCCATCGAGATGGGATTATCTCACCAGGAAACGGAAGGCGACATCACAGTCACGGCCATCATCAGGGATGTCACCGCGCAAAAGAACTTGGAGAAAAAGCTTCTCCAATCGGAGCGCCTTGCGGCGGTGGGCAAGACCGTGGCTCACGTGGCCCATGAGATCAAAAATCCACTCATGATCATCGGCGGATTCTCTCAACAGATCCGGCGGAGCATGACAGAGGAAAAATCCATACAAAAGCTCCATATGATCCTGGATGAAGTAGGCCGACTGGAACGATTGGTTGCGGATCTGGGAGATTTTACGAAAGAGTACCGTCTGGTCAAAAGACCTGCCGACATAAACGCCGTGATCCGCGATGTCTTGAATATCATGGGAGAAATCTATTCCGGTGGAAAGCACGGCTTCGAAGGAGACTTGGCTCCAAATTTGGAGGAGATCATCTGCGATCCGGACAAGCTCAAGCAGGTATTTATCAATACCATCGCAAACGGGCTCGAAGCCATGGAGGGCGGCGGAACCATCACCATCCAGACCCGAAAATGGGATCCCCACGGGGTTGAGATTCGAATCACCGACAGGGGGGTCGGCATGAGCGAGGAGGAATTGCTCCACATCTTCGAGCCCTTTTACACCACCAGGGAAAGTGGATCAGGATTGGGTCTGTCTATTTCATATCGGATTGTTCAGGCCCACAAGGGGGAGATGTGGCCCGTGAGCCGGCCCGGTGAAGGAACAACTTTCATCATCCGCCTTCCCTCCAATTGATAGTGAGGTTGCCTTCAGTGGGAATGGAGTGGGGTAGACCTTTTTCAATTTTCTGTTTGACAAAGAACCTTTAAGCGGTTAAATTACCTGTTGGCATGATCGCGGGGTGGAGCAGTCAGGTAGCTCGTCGGGCTCATAACCCGAAGGTCACAGGTTCGAATCCTGTCCCCGCTACCAAGAAAATCAAGAGGTTACGCGCTGAGGTGCGTAACCTCTTTTCGTTTTTGCTACCCTATTGCTACCCCGGCGCGAATTTCATCTACGTCTAACTGGAAATCAGATCTCCAGTCGAATTTTGCCCTTATCCATGTACTCCAATAGGTCGATCAATTGATACCTTACCGCCCTTCCCATCTTGATATATGGCGGTCCCTTCCTTCTGCAACGCCAGTTCCTTAAAGTCTGAATGGCAACACCGAGGATCTTTGCGGCTTCTCTTTCGTTCAAAGCTCTTTCCATTTCAGACCTCCCTATTTAGCGGTTGGAATATGCCCCAGGGCAGCAAGGATACTATGGAGGTGAAACGGAGATCTTTAACCCGGGGTTTTCCTGAAGGCCGCCTGGATACTCCGCTTGCGCCTCCCCAACGGTCGCGCGATTCGTGCATAGTCTTTGTGGAAGAGAGTTGCTGTAGTACCGAGCATGCCCAGCATGCAGGCTTCGCCAGCTTGCCAATTTCCGACATGACTTTCAGACTTCGAAGGTGACATAGCTCTCAATGGGCTGAAATAACATCATGGTAAGCTTTGGATTTGTGGAATTGAACCGGCTTTTATCTCGTACCCAAGAGTGGCCAGCACTCTGGTCTGAGCCTCGTTGGGACCCTCGGTCTGAACGGATGGCATCTTGCTCCCATTTGCCCCAACTGAGAGGTCGATAAGGATCCCCAGCCTATTTGCCTGAGGCGGTGCTTGCCGGATTCGCTGTGGCCTGACCGACAACAGAAGACGGCGATGTCTTCTTCGACACCACCATTATTTCACCTACATGGCCACTAAGACGAAATCTGACCCGGCCGCAGGGTGAAGCGTGAAAGCCGTTGACACCAGATGCCTATTTTGCCATATAGAGTTGATAACCTCAGAGTGGCCAGAAAAATCTGCAGCGAAAATTGATGTGCGACATTGACTACATCAGAGAATGTTTTCTCTCAGCATATCGAAAAGTCCAGCTCGAACAAAATTTATGAAGTTGGTCGATGTTTCTATACAATAAGTAGGGTTCTGTGCGTTTAAATTTAGCCCAACAGGAAAAGTTGATATCATCAAACACCCAATTTGGCGTGATTCGCGAATCGGGCTCATGGAGCACCCGGAATTCCTCGAAAGGGGCTCTCATTAGTGAGACGATTAAATGCCTCCATTTCTTAGCAGCGGGCCATACCTTTGGTGAGCTGAGGAAAGCTGTGCTATCAGACGACTTTCTGCACAAGCGTACCCGTGAGTCCAGAGAAAAATGCTGGCATAGCCTAACCTGGCGATATTTTTGGCCTCTTGGAAATCCGGTTGCGCGGGCGCTAGTGTCTCTAACGCGTAATTCACGACTCAGCTTGGTTCTTAAGGGTGCCATATATTTCCATTTTTGCCTCTCTGACCGGGCCACCTATGATGTGGCCACAGATCTCTTATGGCGTTTACAGAGTTTGGGTCGAAGAGAGGTATCGGTATCTGACATCGAGCGCTATTTCATGGAATCAAGCGTCCTGCACCCGGAGGTCAGCCACTGGGCACCGAGCACGCGGCGCAAACTTGCCAATTCCATCGCCGCCGCGCTCCGAGATTTCGGGCGCCTTGAAGGCAAGGTGCGAAAGCGCCTAGTTCAGCCTCCGATGCCAAATGAGCTCCTACTATACGTCGCTCGGTTCCTAAAGGATGAGGGCTGCTCCTCGCGCGAGATTCTTTCTTCTTTTGATTTTCGGTTGTGGGGAAGGAGCCGTGAGGATGTCGCAGCAGCATTCCGCCAAGAGGCAAGCCGCGGGCTTCTGCGATTTGAGTGGTCAGGCAATACCGTTGTTTTAGATCTTGGAGAGGAAACCTTCGATGCCTACGCGCAAAGGCTGGGAGGCGAAATTAGCTGAGCTGGAAGAAAAACTGCTCGGCGACCATCACCTGTTAGGACAGGCAATTGGGGTGCCGTTTCTTATCGTGCTTTACCCGCCTGTCGAAGAGGTCAGGGTTAGGGGTGAGACAAGCAGCCTTGCGAGATCGCTTCAGGAGCGAGGGGTCTCTATCCTGGAAATCGATTGTGCCAGCCTTATGCTTGAGATCCTTCGAGAACGTGACGAACTCCAGCGCGTGATGAAAGCGGAACGAAAGGATCCCGCTGTGCTCAGGGATTTAGGGTTCGGCCCATTGATAGCTGATGAACTGAGCAGACAGATACAAGACGTGGCTTCCCGGATGAATCCGCCTTGTGCAATTTTTCTCAAACGTCTGGCGGGCTTGCATCCTTTCGTAACGCCACCCATGCTTCAAGAGCATCTGGCCGGAACCGTACCGATCCCTGTGGTTTTTTTTATACCCGCCGAGGCCCTGGATGAGAGCCATTATCTTTTCATGGGAACTGAAAAAACCCTAAAATACCGTGGCATTTATGTCTGAGGCAACTATGAAGCTCCGCGATATTTTTCTTGTAAATCCGCTGACCCGTGAGATTAACCCTGTAATTAAAGTCGGAGACTTCTCGCAGACCGAACTGTGCGCCGAGATCGAGGATTATGTTGTCACTGATGTGCTCGAACGCTACCTCGTGAACTTTCTCGACCATTACACCGAGACCCGCACAAAGGAAACGGATAAAATCGGGGTCTGGGTTTCAGGTTATGTGGGAAGCGGGAAATCCCACTTCTCAAAGCTTCTGGGCTTGCTGGCCTCAAATCCATCAATTAACGGGCGAAGTGCTGTGGAACGGTTCCGGCCCCGCGTGGCCGGCTGTCCTTCTGCTCGTGAGATCGAAGGCCTGCTTTACCAGTCATCCACATTTATCGATACGGAAATCATCGCTTTTCAGATTAACTCGGTAGCCGTAAAGGGCGGCGCCGATGATATCTGCAGCATTTGCTACCGGCAGTTCTTCGCACATCGTGGGCTTTCGACCAATTTCGATGTTGCAGTAAACATTGAAGAACCTCTGCTGGAAGCAGGGCGGATGCCGAAGTTTGAAGAGGCCATCGAGGGCAGCTGCAATAAGAAGTGGACTGAGGTTCGCCAACGCCCCCAGCTTTACTGGGACGAAATCTTCGAGGCGATGGCTGAGGCGGTGTCTGAAAAATGGCCCAATGGATTAAAGGCAAAAGAGGATTACGACCGCAGCCGCGGCACAAGACAGCCCACATTCGAACAGTTGGCAAAGGATCTTGTGAGCTATGTGAGCGAGCTCGACAAAAAGGATCCATCCCGGAAACACCGGCTGATGCTGATCCTCGATGAGTTGGGAGCCTTCGTCTCCGATAGCGGCGAGCGATTACTGGACGTACAGTCGCTGGCGGAAGAGCTCGGTATCCACGGCAAAGGCCGCGCATGGCTTGTCGTAACGAGCCACGAGGCCATGCACGACATCGTCAAAAACGCTCGGAACTTTAAAGGAGACCTGAAGAAACTGGAGGGCCGTTTTGATACCCGCTTCACCCTGACCACCGAGAATATCCAGCAGGTCCTTGAAGAGCGTCTCTTGAAAAAGTCCACAGAGGGTGAAAAGACTTTGAGGAAACGTTTCGGAGGTGTCGCCGGTTCCATGGCGGACCTCGGTATATTGCAGAAGGCCGACCGCGTTCTTCCCGCTTGTGAAGAGAATGAATTCGTAAATTCCTACCCTTTTCTTCCTTATCAGCTCATACTCATTCCGGACATCCTCCGCAACCTTCGAGTGGTCGGCGGCCGGGGTGAGGCTCTCGGTGGCGCGACCAGGTCCCTGCTCGGAATCACGCAGGGCGTCCTACGAGACCAGCGTCTGGGATATGGCGAGGATACTGTAGGTCGCATCGTTACTCTCGATGAAATTTTTCTGGAGATGGAAGACCAAGAGATCCCGCCTGAAGCAAGGCGCGAGATCAACTCGGTGGATGCTCGGATCAAAGACCAGGCCTTTCCACTTCGGCGCCTGCTGCGGGCGCTTTTTCTCATTCAACAGCTCAATTATGTGCCGCGAACGCTTGAAAACCTTGCTCGAATCGTGGCAACCAACATGGAAGAAGACATATCCGCATTGAAGGATAGAGTCCTCAAGGGGTTGGAACAACTCATTGCAGCACAGTACGTGGCCAAAACCGGAGAGCAGTACGAGTATCTCTCCGGCGAACGCAAGCGCATCGAAGAAGAAATCGCACAGGAGGACGTCCGCACGCCCCATAAGCGCGATGCATTGAAGGGATTTCTAACCGCCGATGTGCTTGAGGTGGGACCCGTACGGTATGAAGACACCTATCGTTTCGATGTCCGCGTGATCGCAGACGATCAGGTCGTGCTGGCAAGGGGAGCTTTGGAATTTCGGATGATATCGGGCTTGAAGGCCCTTTTGGACGGCATACGGGTCGACGATGTGGAGACAGAGAGCATAACCACCCCGAATACAATCTATTGGATCAGCCGCCCCTCTCAGCAACTTGAAAAACAACTCGACAGGTTGGTGCGTCTTGATCGTGTCGTAACGCGATACGAATCAGACACTGGAAAAAGCAAAGAAATGGGTGAACTCGTGCGTGCTAAACGCAGAGATCTCGATGAGAGTCTAAAGCCGGCCATTGAGGCGGAGATTCGACAGAGTTTTCGAAACGGACAGATTGTTTTTCGAGCCAATGCGCATGCCGCAGATTTCCGTGTGGAGCGGCTCGCTCGGGTTTTCACAAGCGAGGTCAACACCGTAATTCCAAAGGTTTTTACCTTATTTCATAAGGCCAAGATCCTGATCCGTGATGAAAGAGCCGCCATCAAGGATGTGCTCACTCTCCCTCCGGCGCGGCTGCACACGGTCCTTTCTGAACTCAAACTCTTTGGCAAAGAGGGAAGTCTCAACCGGGGATCTCCGGCAGTTGATGAGGTTTACGCTTATTTGGATTCGGAATCTCGAAGAGGTGAGAGAATAACCGGGAAAGCCCTGCGCGAGAAATACGAAGGTATTCCCTATGGCTGGGATCCGAACGTTCCTCGAATCATTGTGGCAGCGCTTTTCAGGGCGGGCACCCTCTCTTTTTCTCTGGACAAGAAGGATTTTCTTGACCCTCGCGAGGAAGAATCCCACCGGATCCTCATGGATTCACGGCGGTTCGACCGCATTCAGATCGCTCTTGAGGCAGACCGGGAGCTGACTGTCGAAGAGCGGATGAAGGCGCGGGAGATGATTCAACGGCTTTTCGGCATTCGACCGGAGGAGACCCCTGCAGCCCTGGCTCAGACGATCCGGGAGCAGGTGGATGAGCGGATCGGCATTCTCAAGGAGACCGCGGAATGGGTGAGATTGACCGGGTTTCCCGTACCAAAGGGCTTTCAGAATGCAGCAGAACGCCTTTCCGATTTCAAACAACCCCGCCCCAACAAAACGGTCCGGGCCTTTTTGTCCGGCCTTCGGGAAGCAATGGAGACCCTGGCCCAGGACGAGCACCTCAAGGCGTTTTACCCGGAGAACCCACCCTGCGATATGGACCTTGCAGAGCTCATTCGAACGGTCGATGACTTGCATGGCTTCTTTTCCGATCACCGCCGCTTCGAATTCGAGCGCCTAAAACGAGTCATGCCGCAGCTTGAAATCTTGTCTGCCGAACCCGATAGTCCGGAAGCCCCCAGGACACTTTTGAAGGAGTATCGAGTTCTTGCTGATGATGGAAAGGTATTGGAGCGCTGGGGGCATATCAATAGCTTATTGCTTCAGGCGCTTGGAGATCTCCAGGATACTTATGGACGCGCCCATAAACAGGCGGCAGAAGCACTGAGCGCTGCCAGAGATCGAATTGTACAGATCCTTAAAGAACGCGATGTCTCCCCTGAGGATGAAAGGGCAAAAAATATCCTTCACCCGTTTGACAGCCACATATGCGAAAAAGTACAGAACTGGTCTCCTGAAACAGATTATTGTTGCGGGCGGTGCCGTGCCGATCTGAGGACACTTCTTGTTACCCGGACGCTTTGTAGCGGATGGGAGAATCAAGCCGCCAGAAAGATCGATGAAATGTTCGTGCCGGAGGATGGCGCTGGCAAACCAAAGGCTCGGCCCTCTACTAAGCTTGATATCCGTAAATATCTGCCTTATGGCCGAGTGCGAAGCGTTGATGAGTGGGAGAAGTTGGATAGCGCCGTCCGTGCCGCACTCAAGGAGGGAAAAGACGTAAGCCTCATCTGACCAAAAGCATGGACGATAAGCAAAAAGCACAACTGAGAAAGGCCACCCTTGCCGTGCGCCACCTCCTTGAGGGGAGCCATGAAGAGCGCACCGGCGCCTGGATTCCCGGGGATGTCGAAATTGTCCTGCGGGGATATGGGATTTTTCGCGATCGGGACTGGATGCCCATCGAACGTCTTCCTCATCTCAGCTCGGATCAGCGGGTGCTGCGTGCCCGCTTGGAAGAGGCGATCCGGGCATTGCAGGAAAAAGGAGAGACTTTGGGAGACGCAGTCACCAGGTTCATTCGAGAGAGTGCCTACACCTGGTGGAACCGCTTGGTGGCGCTTCGTGCCATGGAGGCCCGCGGCATCATCGATGAGACGGTGCGAGTCCGCGATTCGTATGCCGGCAAATCCCTTCTTCATTTCCGTTTTCGGGATCAACATCCAGACCGGTGTCAAGGGGAGGATGAAGGGCTATTGGCTTTGTTTCAGGAGGTCTTTTCCGAAGTGGCCCAAGATCTTCTGCTGGTCTTTGACCCGAAAAGCCCTCTCACGATGATTTCGCCGTCTCCTCAGTGCTTCCGAACTCTGATTTTAACACTTTCCGGAGAAAAGACGCCGGCCAGTTCAGATCCTCTGGAAGATAAGGGCTTTGAAGCACCGGATCTTCTGGGCTGGGTTTACCAATTTTGGAACGAGGAGGAAAAAAATCGCGTATTCGAGCAGGCCTCGAGGTATCGGAAAAAGATCGCAGGCCAGGACATCATCCCTGCCACATGCATATACACCGAGCCTTACATGGTGCGGTTTTTGGTTGAAAATTCACTGGGCCGCCTCTGGGCAGCCATGCACCCGGATAGCTCGTTAATCGAAAAATGGGCGTTTTTTGTCCGCAGACAAAGTGAACGCGGTCCGGAGGAGAAGCGCCCTGTTAAAGAAATCACATTTCTTGATCCGGCTTGCGGCAGCGGACACTTTCTACTGGTTGCCTTCGAACTGCTATATCAGATGTACGAGCAAGAAGGCCGGCTTCAAACGCCCGGAGAGATCTGCGAATCGATTTTTGAAAACAACCTCTTTGGGATCGATATCGATCTTCGTTCCGTCCAGCTTGCTGCCGTAAGCCTGTATATTAAGGCCAAGGAGAAGGCACCGGAGTTTCGGCCAAGGCGCATGAATCTAGTGGCAGCGGATGTGAATCTTGCGGCTGACGGGCAACTGGAGAGGTTTTTCGGACGTCACCCCGAAGACCGAGCCCTGATCGGACCGATAAAAACCATCTTTAAGGCTCTTGAGGGCGTAACCGAAATCGGTAGCCTGCTCGAACTGGAAAGCCCGTTCGAGGAAATGCTTCGAGAAGTTCGAAAGCAGGAGCTGACCCGGGTCGCTTTAACCGCCAAACAAAAACAATTGCTTTTATTCCCGCCCTCTAACAAACAAGTTCAGCTTGAACTTCCAATGGGAGTGGATTCCTGGGATGACTGGAAGGTTCGAACCATTGATCGTCTCCGAAGGCATTTCGAAAAAGAGGCTGATGTCCAGGATTTTTCCCAGGCTCTCTTTGGCGCCCAAGCGGAAAAAGGTGTGGGCCTGATCGCCATTCTTACCCGCCGCTACGATGTTGTGGCCACAAATCCGCCCTACATGGGCTCAAAGAATATGGGCAAACCCCTCAAAGACTATGTCTCGCGCCACTATCCGGATGGTAAACGGGACCTCTTTGCAGCTTTCATCCTGAGGTGTTTGTCTCTTTCTCGTCCTGGCGGTTACGTTGCTATGGTCACGCAGCAATCCTGGATGTTTCTGCGCTCCTTTGCCGACATGCGCAAAAGGATTCTCGAGGAGGAGACGGTGGAGACCATTGCACACCTTGGCCCTCGGGGTTTCTCCGAGGTTACCGGCGAGGTGGTTTCTTCGGTCCTCTTCGCTTTGCGTCATAAGCAGGCACCTGAAAGTCACCGCCTTTGGGCGGCCAGGCTTATCGGGCCGAAGGCTGCTCGTAAAAAGGCCGAGCTCCTCGAACAAAGCATAAAAGGAGATGCACCCAAAGTCGTGACCAAGCCCAAGCAAAAAGATTTGCTGGACCTGCCGGAGACACCGCTGGTCTATTGGTTGCGCCCCAGATTTTTTGAGCTCTTGAGGGGCAGGAAAGTTACTAGTATTGCAAGTGTTTGCCAAGGATTAGTGACAGGAGATGACATCCGTACCATCAGGCTTGTTTGGGAAACTCCAATACCGGCGGAGGGTTGGGTTCCACATACGAAAGGAGGCGGCTATGCTCGATGGGCAGGTAACGACAGGTTCTCTCTTGATTGGCGAGACCAAGGTAAGCGTATTGAATTAGGAAAGAATCCACGATTTCAAAATGTAAATTGGTATTTCAAAGAAGGCCTTTGGTACAGTCGGGTGGCGAGAAACTCATTGGGCGTAAGAAGCCTACCGAGTTGCGCTGTTATTGGTGTAAATGGTCCTGGGGTATTCCCGAGAGATGCTAGTATCCTATCGACTGGCGAAATGCAGGCGATTCTGAATTGTCGATTATCAACTTATATGGCGCGATCGATAGCACAATCTATTGTGTTTCAAGTAGAACACGTTGCTAGGTTGCCCTTGCCTGCTAAGGATTCGCTTTCTAAGCTAGAACCGTTTCAGGAAATATGCACTTCCTTAAAGGAACGCCTGATTGCTCACGACCTGACAGAACGTACCTTTAACACCACATTTTATCGAATGACTCAAAAGGGTTTTTTCGACGAATTACAGATAGGACATCAAGCTATCGCTGCAATTCTCTGTACCGTAGAAGGGATCCTCGAAAGAGAGGTTTTTGATTGCTATGAAATCCAAGAAGATGACTTGGCGGCTGTCATCGAAGAAACCGGCATCCCCACAGGCTGGCATCCCCTTGTCGGAGGGTTCGAGAAGGCACCTTCATTACCCATGGATAGCTCGATGCCTATTTTGATGATCGAAAACAAAATCATAACACATCCCGTTCAGAAAGTTTCACCTGCAGAACTTGGCAAATTGAAGGATCGGCTTAGAACTATTTACGAAAAGGGACGCGGAGCCAAAGCCGAAGATTTCGATGAGGCGCAGGATCCATACGCTGATGGTACTGACATTGTAGGCGGGTATATACCGATTCCCCCAGAGACTTTCCTTGAAGAATTAGCCCAGAAGCTGAAAATTCACCCTATCAGCGTTTATTGGCTGCTTCAGGATATTAAAAAGGACGGAGCCCGTTGCCTCACTGAAGAACGAAATCATGTTCGTGACTGGATGACCGTTCTCGTGCTGAAACTTCTCGGTCACCGCTGGCCAAGAGAGGTGGAGGCAGGTGTAGCTGTCGAGAGCTATGCGGATAAGGACGGGATAATTCCGCTCGTTGAAGGGACAGGCGAGAAAACGCTTCTCGATCGGGTGCGTGAACGGTTGGCCGCCGAGATGGGAGAAAGGGAGGCTCATAACTTCGAGCAGTATTTTCAGGACCTCATGGGGGCCTCGATTGGAAAATGGCTTGTGGATCGCTTCTTTGCCGAACATGCAACCCAATTCCGAAAAAGATCCATTGCCTGGGTGCTCCAATCGGGTCGTGTCGGTAAGAACGGTTCACGAGATCGCAGGAAAAAGAGAGGGAATAGAGGAATCGATGCCGGCGCCTTTTCCTGCATGGTCTATTATCACGCCCTAGATCGGGACCTTCTGGCCAAGGTTCGAACACGTTATCTGAGACCCATTCTCCAGCGAAGGGAATTTGAGCATGAAGAGGCAAGGAGGAAAGCCTCGGCTGGAGATGTCGCGGCACGGGCGGAGATGGAGCGGCTCGGAAACCTCCTTGAAGAGCTGGCCGATTTTGATAAGGCGCTTCAGAGAATCGAAACAAAAGGGTTCTGGTGCCCGGACCTGGAGGAAATTGCAAAAGAAGAACCACTCGACCAATTCACATCGAGACGGGAAGGCATGTCGCCCCCTTCGGATAAGGCCATGTTTCTTCGCCAGGAGCAGTTCTATGATCCGGACATTAATGACGGGGTTAGAGTGAACATTGCGCCGCTTCAATTGGAAGGCGTTCTGGCAGTTGATGTGCTTTCGCCAAAGGATGTGGACAGCGCTTTAGCCGATCGGGCCAGATGGCGGGCTGATGAGCGTCGTTGGTGTCGGGAGGGAAAGCTTCCTAAACCCGGTTGGTGGGAGACTTAAAGATGAAAGCCTTACGCCTGGTACGATTTCGCGGGTTTCTGGATTCCGGTTGGATAGAGTTTAGGCCGCTGACTCTGCTGTTTGGGCACAACTCATCGGGTAAGAGCTCCATCCTTGCCGCAATGCTCATGCTTAGGCAGAGTCTTCTCAATCCCGATCGAACAACCCCGTTTCTTTTCACATCAGATGAAGGCATCGATCTGGGCACATTTGAGGACACGGTTTTTGAACATAAGTGGCATCCTCAGGAACCCATCGAAATACACCTTCGGATCGGAATATCCGATCCTGTAAACGAGTGGCCCTTCTTAGAGCGAGAGGAATTGAACGTTCAAGTTGGAATCGGGTTCGATCGCCCTCGGCGAACTCTTTGCCTACAGCGCTATCGCATATACGATACAGAAGAAAAGACGATTCTCGATTTGCGCCGGACCACACCCAGGCCGGAAGGGGCATTGAAGGTAAAATCGGATTTTTTCCCAGGTAGAGTTCCAGGACATGCCGATATCCGGTGGAATCATTTCTTGCCCGAATTTCCTGAATCAAAGGAGGTTCACCCTTCGCTGGTAAGCCTGAACCGTTCAGTCGGTAAAGAAATCAACGAGCGGTTAATGGATTTGATACATATCGGGCCTTTGCGCACCGAACCCTCTCGTTTTTATTATTTCAGCGGTGAAAGTGCTGCAAGCGTCGGTGAACGTGGTGAAAGCACCTATAAACTTCTCGCAGCACTCGAGTACCAAGGGCGGACTCAGGAATTGCAAACAGGCGTGAATAAATGGCTTAAAAGGCTGGGATACTCACTTGAACCAAAAATGATCGGCAAATCACCTCTGATCCAGATTGGCGTGCGAGAGGACCGTGAAGAAGCCGACGGCTTTCAGCTTAACCTTGTTGATGTTGGTTTCGGCATATCACAGGTACTTCCTCTACTTGTCCAATTTTACGGCAGTGAAAGGGGTCGCAGCATTCTGCTGGAACAGCCGGAACTTCATTTGCACCCGCGTGCTCAGGCAGAGCTTGGGGATCTGCTCAGAGAGGCGACCGCACTTCATCGTCTTGTAGTCGAGACCCATAGCGAGCACCTGCTACTCCGGCTCAGACGGCGTATTGCCGAATATGGGGCAGGTCTGAGGGACGATAGTTTTGACCCAGACAACCTCGCCGTATACTTTGTGGAACGATCAGACGCGCGGAGTTCTGTGACCCCCATTGGGTTTGACGAATTGGGGCAGCTTCGGCAGGCTCCAGAATCATTTCGTCAGTTCTTTTCAGATGATTACGAGGAAACACTGAAAATTCAGAAACTAATTGCCGAGGGCCAAAAACGTAAGCAGGAGCGAGAATGAGGGTCGTGATTGATTGCAACATCGTTGTCCTCGGAGCAGTGAATTTCGACTTGGACGCCGTATCAGTGCTCGCTAGAGTCCGGGATAGTGAAAATCACTCCATTGTCCTTGATTATGAAGGCTGCGTGTTAGGAGAATATCAGGGCAACGCAGGGCGAAGTGAGCTTTTCAGAAAATGGTTTAAAGCTGTAACTATCGAAAAACCTCCATGCTGGTCTGCTGGAAAGCTAAGTCATAGGCACCGGGTAGGACTTATGCACCTTGGCTTTCACGAGCCATCAGACCAGGTTTATGTGGCTCTTGCCGGCGAGACAGGTCGCTATCTTGTGACGCAAGATAGCGATTTCGGCAAAAGTGGAAATCCGGAAAGAGACAACACGGCTGCCCTTGAATATATGACTGGTACTATGGGCCTTACGGTCCATAATGCAGCAGAAGCTCGCCAGACTTTGTGAGGAACCTTTGAGCATCCTTGTAGAACTACGCAGCGTAATTGCAGACGCTTTCCGGGAGGGGCGCCCGTTTCCCAATCAAATTGGCAAATGGATCTTGTGGCTCGATGCCGACCGGGAATGGGAACGTCTATTGGACCGAATCGGAGATGATTGGGAGCTTGTTCGCTACCAGGGGAGTCAACTCGAGATCCGGGTTATTCTCGAGTGTGAAAAAGGCCGGCGACCGAGACTGATCTATGTCCCCTTGAGGCGGGACGAACTGACCGTACTCAAGGAGTACGAGTTCCTGGGGCCGGTTTTTGAGAGACCGCTTCTAAAAGCGCTTCGGGAATGGGGTGTTGAAATCGACTCGCAAGAGGAAAAGGCGATCAAGCCGATTCTACCGATTCTGGCAGACCGTTGGGCGGAGCGGCCTCTATCGTTCTGGCGCGAGCTGAGCAGAACCAGGGTTTTGGAGAGGTTGTTCGATGAAGAACAGGTGAGCCGGTTGATCAGAGAGCCTCGTAGGACGGTGGAAGACCTAAAGAGAGACGGACTTTTGGAAGTTTTCGAGGACTTTTTAAAAGAAAGATTCGGGATGGCGCTGGCGTTGGCCAAGGACCCGGAAGACGCCTCTCAGAGATTCGTGGAAGCCCTTTTATTGGTGGAGGCCCGAACAGCCGGTGCCGGCAGGACGGGATTTCCATACCCGGACAGACTTCCGCAGGATCATGGTCACGAGGCCTGCGTGAAATTCCTGCGGAATTTGCTGCATGCGAGGAATGGTGTGGATCTGATAATTCAGCGGTTGCTGAAAGCGGAAGAACGTGTTCAGCTAGGGCCATGGGCTGCGACACTGCCCGGATATCTCGAAACCGAAGGATCGCTCAGCGTCGAAGAGGCTCTTCTTGAGAGGACGACTGCGGAATTGAGGGATCAGGGAGAGCAAAAACGCCGTGAGGAATATCTCAGGATCAATGGAAGGGTCTTCGGAAGCCGAGCTTCACATTTCTGGAGTTGGGCAGGAGGCCCGAGTGAATCCATTGGGAGAATTCCTGAATGGAAAGCACTGGCCGTTGCAGCCGAATTTGTGGATGCCGCACGAACCACCCTCGAAAATAATTCAGCGATCGAAGGACTTGGTGCGATCACAAAGGAGTATGCATCCGACGGCTACAGAGTCGATTCGCTTTATCGGCAATATCGCGCCCGTTTTGAAACTCTCCCCCGGCTTGAAGAAGTTCGGACGACGGTTCGGAAGCTCCACCGAAGCTGGCAAGAGGAAACAAACAAGCGTTTTACATCTCTGTTAGATGCGGCCGGTGGCACTTCTGCTGTTTCGTTAACCAGGCAAACAGATTTCTGGGATGAGGAAGTCCTGTGTAAGAAACATACAGCCGTTCTGATTCTCGATGCTTTTCGTTTCGAGCTGGGCCGAGCACTCGAGGAAATTGTCAATCATTGGGGGGGGCCGATCTCCTGCGAGGTCGAGGCGATGCTGGGGCTGCTTCCGTCCATAACCCCGATCGGAATGGCGGGGGTGGTTGCGGGTCAGCCCATCGACGGAAGAATCGAGAATGGCAAATGGACCGTGGGCATCCGAGGGGATACCTCATCCCCCCTGAATCTGGCGGTGCTGGACGATAGGCGGCAACTGATAAAGAAACGGGATCCGAATGCCGTTTTTCTGGATCTCCGTGAGCTTCTCGATTTAGCCGCTTCAAAGATTCCCAAAGGAAAGCTCGTTGTCGTCTTCTCAAAAGAACTGGATACGGCTGGCCACTCCGGTGTCCTATCCTTGACACCGACAGCCTCGGAGGACTATGCCCGGAGGGCCTCAGATGCCGTACGCAAACTTGGAAATGCCGGATATGAACACGTTCATATCGTTACGGATCACGGCTTTTTCCTTCTCGATGAAGTCCGTGAGGAGGATGTTATTACAGTTGAAGCTGAGGGGGTGCAATACAAGAGTCACCGCGCCTTGATTGCAGAACGTATCGGTACAAAAACTCTGCTTCATCTTCCATTTGACCAAACGGGGTTGAGATTGGCGGTACCCCATGGGGTGGGCATCCTTCAGGCCCGGGGCCCTTATGAGTATTTTCATGGCGGTGCATCGCTGCAGGAATTGATTATTCCCCATGTCAGGGTTCACTTCCCGGCCAAACTGCAAGCGTTCGATCTAAGAGTCGAAATGACTTCCCGTATTACAAGTCGCCTCTTTGATGTTAGGCTCGTCGCAATCGATCCATCCCCCCAGAAAGAGCTTTTGGGGAGCAAATATCGACCGCGATACACGGAGTTGAAGCTCTTTCGTGTTGTTGAAGGCGAAAACATTGGAGATCCCCTGGCCAAGGCATCCGGAACTGAGATCTTCGTAGGTGAGCAGCAAAAGGAAAAATTCGTCCGTATGCGCATTGCCGAAGGTGCTTTTTTCTCATATGGGGACAGGGTGCGCCTCGTGGCCTGCGATGCAGACGCACCGGGAACAGTCCTTCATCGATGTGATGCAACACTTCATATTGACCCCGAACCATAAAAGGGGAAACCATGGCGGAAAACGCGATATCTTTGGACGCATTGGATCAAAAACTCGCTGAGCACTTTCCCGGCCGGATCGTCCGCAAGGACCTCGTCAAAAGAATCAAGGTGGGCTTCAACGTCCCGGTTTACGTCCTGGAATACCTCCTGGGTAAATACTGTGCATCGACAGATCCGAGCATCATTGCCGAAGGACTTGAGTATGTCAAACAGACGATCACGGACCGGTTTGTGCGGGCTGACGAAAGCGAGCTCATAAAATCCCGGACCAGAGACCGGAGAGAAATACGTCTCATCGATCGCGTGACCGTTTCGTTCCGGGAAACAGAGGACAAATACTGGGCATCCCTTACGAACGCCGGCTTACAATACGTGCACATTGATGAGTCCCTAACCCGGCAGTACGAAAAGTTGCTTGTAGGCGGTATCTGGGCCAACGTGGAGCTTCGCTATGATGATACATTGCAGCATCGCGGGGTTACGCGCCCCTTTGTCATCGAAAAGCTGACTCCGATCCAGATCGCTTCAGCAAGCTTGGAGGAGTATGTGGAACACCGCCTGGCATTCTCCAGAGACGAGTGGCTGAATGTTCTCATTCGGAGTGTGGGCTATGAACCTACGCACCCGGACTTTTCCCAACGTCGAAAACTTCTGTTATTGCTTAGAGTCGTGCCTCTAGTAGAAGCAAACTACAACATGGTGGAGTTGGGACCGAGGGGCACAGGAAAGTCCTTCATTTATCGCGAGATCAGCCCATATGTGATCCTTGTCAGCGGAGGTCAGGTTACCGTACCGAATTTATTCATTTCCAATGCCCCTCCTTTTCGGGTGGGTCTTGTCGGAGTGTGGGATGCCGTGGCCTTTGATGAGGTTGCAGGTTCCCAGTTCAAGCGGCCTGAGGATAAACAGATCTATAAGGACTATATGGAGATGGGCTCGTTTTCCCGCGGTAGCGGCAAGGGGACAATCCCCGCTTACGCGAGTTTTATCTTTAACGGCAACATTGACGGTGATGTCGAGACGCTGGCCAAAACCGCCCATCTGTTTGTCCCCTTTCCGGAGCCCATCCGCAACGATATGGCTTTCCATGACCGCTGGCACGCATACCTCCCGGGCTGGGAAATGCCAAAAATGCAGCCCGATTATTTCACAAAGCAACTGGGCTTCATAGCCGACTATTTGGCTGAAATATTTCGTGAATTGAGAAAGAAGAATTATACAGACGCCTACGACCGCCATTTCTCTCTGGGCAGCCACATTGAAGAACGAGATCGAAAGGCCATAGTGAAAACGGTCTCCGGCTTGCTCAAGCTTCTTCACCCAAACGGCCAGTGTGAAAAGAATGAGCTGAATCAGTACCTTGAGCTTGCCCTCGAATCCCGCCGTCGGGTGAAGGAGCAACTGAAGCGGATGGGCGGCATAGAGTATGCCAAGGTGAATTTTTCTTACTTGGAAAAGGAGACGGGGGAAGAGACTTTTGTGGGTTGCCCGGAGCTCGGCGGCATTCAGCTCATCCCGCCCGGTCAGCTTGGTCCCGGCGACGTCTTTACAATCGGTATGGATCGTGGAGAGGCCAGATTCAGCCTTTTTAGAATTCAGGTCCAGGCAAACAAGGGCTCCGGTAAGCTTAAAATCACTGGTACGACCTCACGCGTCATGAGAGAAGGCGTCCAGACCGCATATGACTACCTTAAGGGCAACATGAGACGCCTGGGAGTTGAGAGAGACCTTAGGGAATATGATCTCCACGTTCAGGTCGTCAATCTGATGCAGGCCAAAGAAGGATCGGAGACCGGAGTCGGGTTTTTTATCTCGATTCTTTCAGCCGTACTATCGAGACCTACGGCCCCCCAGCTTGTCGTTCTCGGGGAGATGAGTATACACGGCGTCTTGATGCGTGTGGATTCCCTGGCGGACAAGCTCAAAATATCCCTTGATGCCGGAGCCAAGCGCGTAATGGTCCCCACTGAAAACAAACGCGATTTTGCCGACCTCCCCGGTGACGTCATTGATAAGCTCCAGATCGTATTTTACAGCGACCCTATCAACGCCGCATTTCGGGCCATGGGTTTGGAATGACTGAAATGAAATGTAAATTGAGCTTAGAAAAAAATGTGCTAGATCTCGTAGGATGGGAGACGATCCTTAATTTTGTAGGTTCTATCGGAAGAAGACTTAACAGCCCACTTCAGGGTGCCTTCGGAGATCACAGCACACCCAGTGTCGAATCCAACAAGGCCCATGCCGCATCCATGTCTGAAAATCTTCAACTGTAAAGCCCTATTGTCATCTGCGAGAGGTCTACCGTGTCCAGAAAGAGTTCAGGCCAAGTGGTAAATATCCCTGCACGCCCGACACTATCCTTTCTCGGATTGAAGAGGCCGAAAGAGCCGATAGGACTTTACATCAACAGACGGAGAATTTCGGAGGACTTTTTGTCGCTCACGTCCTCAAGAAAGTATCGGATACAATCGGGACCATCGAGGCTGTTTTCTCAGTACCCCCGATGAAGGTGGTGCCACCATTGGCGAGTATTTCTCCTACGCTTGGGCGAATCGAATGATCGCCCAAGAAGCAAGAGGGTTTTGAGAAACGGTATCGCAAAACTGACCGGCAACAGGGGCGGCGGCCGTCCTTATCTAGGCTAACAAGAAGCATGCGAACAGTGCCATGGTATCACCGATGGAGATGGCCCGTCCCTTCCTGCTGTCAATTGGACTATCAACTCTTCCCTGGCTTTGTAGCCATTTTCTTTCAGCTGCTTATAACCGGGCGGATTCGCAGTGTTTTCATCGTCAAGGGCGGGGTAACGGGCTGTAATTCCTTCACGGACCTTCAAAAGTAGACGGAGTGCCGCTACATGGGGAAGCTGAGACCATTCTGTATTGCTGGCACCGCACAGTGTGACGAGATGATTCAATCCCTCCCTAGTGATTTTCCAATCTCGGGCGGGCATGTCTACATCCCACACCTGCCATTGGTCAGACTCGACACGCTCCTCAAGGCTGTTTACCGAAATAGATATCTGACCGAATCCGAAGGGTTTTCCACGACCCAACATATGGGCCATGCCTTCTTCCAATTCAATGCTGTACAGAAGAAGGCCAAGCTCCCACGGCCGGAAGTTTTCGAAATAGATGTCGAAGGTAAACTCCGCGCCAGGCATAACGGATTCGGAAGAGACGTTGTTTACCCCCTTTGAAATAGGTTGACTGGTCATCGGATCTGTGCCCTCGAGGACGACTTTCCAAGCATCGTGGCGAAGGTAAAATTTGCGGCCAGGGATTTGCAAGACTTCACCGTCGCTCTTTATTTCCTTGGGAAGGACCCAAGTGGGCCGAGCTCTCTCCTGCAGGGGCAGGGTCACCGTGGGACCGATCTTTATTGGAGACCCCTCTTTTGGCTTGGCAAATCCAAAACGAACCCGACCCTTATACCCAGCTACGCCAAAGAGATGACAGGCCGGGCAGAGTCCGCTAGGGAGTGCTCCCTCACGATATAGGGGTATAGAACAGGACTTTGCGTCGCACTTTGTACAATCCTCAAGGCAAACATGGGCACAAGGGCGGTATGTATCAGGTAGCCGCTCTCCGACGCGACGATCGTCAGCCTCCCTGGAAATGCAAACCGGGATAACGGCTGCAACCTTTTTTGTCCCCGGGACTAGCCTGAAGTAGACAAGGTCGTTTTCTCTCAAGTCATTGCAGTCAGCCTCATTCATATCCGGCAAGCGAGTCCGGAAAGCCTTCGCGATTTCTTCAGCGTTATCCCGGTAGGCAAGAAGGATATCCCGGTATTGTTCGCGCACTCTTTCAGAAACAGCATAGGACTCGCTGCTGTTGACTTCCTCGAAGATCCTCTCGCAACGTTTGGTGATGCGGTATTTCTTACCATCCTTTATGCAAGTAAATCCCGGTCTAGGGAATTCCCTGCCCTGGCTGCTGGGAAGACATCCAGGTGGGCCGATAAGGCGGAAGGAATAGTCGCACGAATCTTCCCAACAAGGAGAATAGAGGTCGTCGTCTGGCGACCATTTGGCTACGTTTGCGTTGTTTGGGCCGGTGATCTTGCAGAAGCCTTTTCTTGTATTTTGACGATCAGACGTCAAAGTGGCGACCTGAAATTCCACGTCTTTATCCTGAGGGGCCAGCCGAAAGCGCACAGGTCTTCGGCCACAGAGCACCTCCGTAAGGTCCTCCCTTGACAATTCTCTGAGATATTCCTGGTTTTCCTTGGCCGCCTTAGCAATAATTCTGTTCGTTTTCAAGGCCTTGTTCAGCCCGTCATCCTGGGGCTCTATGCAGCTGGAGGCTTCAACTTGTTGTGGGATGTTGTTGGTGATATCAGGATCATCATAGAGCGGCAGGCGAATTGCTCTCTGGATTCCCTGGTTGTTTTGCGGACCCATCGGCTTGATCTGCTTGCCCCCATTTACAACCTTGCCTGGGAGGAAATCTTTATACATGCCCGGGTCCATACGCCACGACAAGTAGTTCTTTTGCTTCATTACCCGAAGACAGGAATTGGTCAACGCCTCAAAAACACTGCTCACTGTGGCTCTGATCTGGCTTCCTGGAATGGCTGCTTTTCCTCCAACTCGGAAGAAAGGGGATGTCCGATGGCCTGCTGAATCCACCGTGCTCTTTTCTACATCAGGAAGAATAAGAGGGGACTTTGTTTTCAAAGTACAGCTAATCTTGCCTGTGAGCAGAGCGGTGTTGAAACTCTCATGACTGATCAGTTCCCCTTGCCGATCAACCTTTATGTTTTTGTCTACCGCAAGGAAATAATAAGGGTTGTATAACGTGCCAGCTTCGTGTTCGATGGCCGGCGGCAAGGGCGGATAGGGTCTGTCTGAAACTCCAATCCATTTATGATTGGTGGCAGTTTGTGGGGCAACGGGTTGCTCGGTGTTGGTCAGCCACTCAGGAGCTCCTTTTATTTCAACCTGGTGAATCCAACCGTAACCGATCCCGCCCTTGGCGCCCACTGGGTAAAAGCCATTTTGGATGTCGCGGAAGGCAGCGATCAGGGCCTCCTTTGCCTCTTTGTCCTTTTCCAGGCCACGCGACAGCCAGAAAGAGCCGCTGAAACTTAGCTGCGCGCCCGGTGTAGCGACCAACGGCTTGTCGTCGAACTTTTCCACCACCCCTCCATCAAAACGGTCAATTGAAACATGGTGAACAAGTTTCTCCATGGGAGCCTCGGCGGTCATATCCTCGAAACGGACGGCTCCCTCCTGATGCTCGTTACCGAAAACGCGGCAGAGGCAACAGTTGCAATCCTCGTGCAGGATTCCGAGCAGGCCTTTGTCAGCCCGGCCTAATGCATACCTCACCATTCCTCGGAGCCCCTCGCCTCGCAACGCGAAAACCTGTGTCGGCTTGCCGTCCTTGATCACGTTCTTGCGATAAAAGATGGCGTCCGCTTCATCCTGACACAAAGCAGCAATGGGGTCATTGCTTAGCACTGGACCGGCGAAAGAAATCTGCCATTTCACTTCACGCCAAGGATGTTCATGTTCTAGACCTTGGAAAGGTTCTTCCGATAACCCTGCGAAAGTTTGTGCTATTTCAGAATCAAGCGCGTCTTCCTGATTTCGCAAGCCACATTCTTGGGCATAAACTGATCTCGCTCTCTCTTCTTCAACTTCTTCAAGGTTCCAACAAAAAGATTTGAGGTTGTCCAAAAAGAAGCGCCCCTTGCCGGATCCAGCATTGCCGCCCAAGAATAACTTTTTATCTCTCCACCAAGTGAGGACTTTGCGCAAGGGTTTAGGCAGTTCCGCCCCGCCTCTGAAGCGCAATAGGAAAGGGAATACGGTCCCTTCCAAGCCGTTTTCAGCGTCAAAGAGCGCCCCCTCGTCCACGGTGCCGGTAATATGGTGTTTACGGATGCGATGGCGAATGTCGGGCGGAATTGAGGCTGCACTTTTCGCGTCGAGGACAACGATTCGCCGCATGATTTGACAAACCGGGCACTGGCAGGGACGTTCCAAACCGAGTTGCGCCATACATCCTTGACCTGTGACATAGCCCAAGTCCCTCCGCAACACTCCACGAAGAGTGGAACGAGGCAAGCGGAAATGGTTGTCGCGAGTTAGCAGTACGCGCAGGCTGGTCTGGTTGCTCATCTCTGCTTCGACGCCGACATGAAACGGAGCCGTGGCCCACAATTCACCAACCAGTATCCACTCATGGGTAAAACCCACGCCAGTTCTCGAAAGGTCACTGTAGGATACAGGAGGCTTTGGTTTGTTCACAAGGCCTGTGTCGTCCGTCTTTTGGGTGTTTTTTTCACCTGGTGCAAGGTTGGGAGTCTTGCTTCGCTCATAGAGTTTCTGCCCCAAGTATTCACAGAACCTACGCCAAGCAGCCTGATCATCAGCGTGTTTTTTCGCTGCATCCGTTAAAAGACGGCGAAGCGTCTTTTTGCCGTCGCGGAGCTTCAGTTTATCCCAAAGGAAGTGCCCCGTGGGGAATCCACCAGGACCCTTGTGGCCTTCGGGAAGGGACAGTGGGAATTTAGTATCCCGGAGAGCGCGCACTGCATCAGCCAGGGTTCTTTGCCGGAACTCAAACTCACGATCCTTGTCTGGTATCTGTAAGAGAAACTCTTCTACCTCAAGCCTCAAAGGGTCTTCATCGCTTGGATCTGAAGGCGTCTCGCCGTCCTGATGCCCATGTGGATGTGCCGCATCCAATATGCCGCCCTCTTTTCTCTCCACCTTGACCATCACCATGCTGCCGCAGAGCCGATCCACAAAGCCGAGTGCCCGTTCGAGCAAGGAAATAACCGATTCCCGGTTGGGAAGATCATCGGCGATCATGACAACACCTTCGAATTTTTTCGCCTCCTCGTAATCGATCTCCCAGACCCGAAACCAATCATGAGCCTTGCCAGTGATCGCATCCACCCGATTAAGGAGGCGAGTGGCACCGATTTTGTTCGGTCCAGCGAAAAATTTTCCCCCCGCAAGACGCAGGTTCCCGAATCGCACGTCGTAGCGATCTTCCTTGCCAGATTTTTTTCCGGCCTTGTCAAGGCGGCCGAGGATGTGGCAGAGCGGGCATGCGGATTCGCGGGATGAGCAGGGCGGCCTGTCAGCGCCGCTCCAGGAAATAACGCTTCGATGCCGAAGATGGGTAGGACTTTCTTTTCCTGCCGCAGTCTGAAACATGCCAGGGCAGCAATCTCGACCTCGCCAGCTACCATTGGACCGAGAAAGTTCCTCCTCCACTGCCCGGATTACCGCAGAGCGCACCAATGTGCCGGTGATATAGGGTCGCCCCCATCTTTTTCCATGCCAACGGGCAAAACTTTGCGCCCGCACCCAACCCGGATTTTGAGCGTTGCGATTTACGTTATTGTTCCACTGGAGGAGCCTAAAGGGTTCCAGAAAAGTGAGATAGAGGTGCAGATTGGTCATGACTCTTCTCTCATTCTATGCCTTTTGAACGGTAACGGTTGACCTATCTTTTCAGCCTGATCAAGGATATACCAGTAGCCAGACCGGATGAAAACGGAGGAATATCATCAGCCGGTTTTTGAATCCTCTACAGCCCGAACGTAAAGAACCCACGCAACGCCGTCTGCTTCTGTTTTCCCCTCTTCCACTACCTTAGCCAAGGTAGTGGGTTCCTCCAAGGCCGCCCGGAGCACCTCCTCATCGGAGGAGACTCCAAGGAGGAAAAGTCGATAATCAGCTGAATCAATCCGGATCGACGAAGGACTGGTGGCGTCCTTTACCTCCACCGTGATTTGCTCGTTTTCTGTAAAGCCCATGCCTCCCCAATAGAACAGACCGGCATCGGCTAATGCACGCCTCCATTTTTCTGTTTCAGCCTCCAGCAGGAGCGGACGGTAGCGCTTGCCGCGTCGTTCTTGAATTTCCGGCATCGGGACAAGCAGAAAATCGAGCCGTACCTCTTTCCGTTGCGGATGGTCTTTCTCATCGTCCGGTACACCACGTTCGCCCCCCAAAGCGAATGAAGGCGGAGCAAGGCCTTCCGGCAAATCGACCAATGCTTCCAGAATCTTGGCCGCCGAAAGCCAAAAAGAAGAAACTCTCAAGGCGTCCAACCCGGCAATCAGCGCGGCGAGCCTTTCCGGGTTTTCATCGAAAAGCAGTTTTCGGTACAAACTCTGTGACCAACCTTCGGGCAGTGACATGAATCCTTGTTGCGCCACGGCTTCGAGATCCCGGATCCAATCCTCAAAGAAAGACCTCGCCATAGCTTCCTCCGAGGCGAATGCCCCAATTTTCCAAGCAAAGCCGGTCAGGGAGCGGCCCGATTTTTTTGCCTCCCGGATGCTCTTTTCAATCGGCTTCATGAGTCTAAGTCGCTCTTCATCTGTCAGACCAAGACCGCAGAGGCCGGCACGAAATTTCCATACGTCGGGTTCCGTTTTGGCCCTAATCGCCATCACCGCCACCCTACAGGCAGCGCCAACCATTCCGGCCTCTACCACCTTTTCCGGAAGGATGCCTTTTCCTGCCTCTTCGTCGGCGGCCAAAAACCAGCGCAGGGCGTGGGCCTCTTCCAGGGCATTAAAGGCGAGGCGCATTTGGGCGGCCTGGGCCTGAATGCGCGCACGCAGGGCCGGATCATCCTTTAACTCCTCTTGAAGCATGAACAGGACTCCGTCGGGAAGTTTCGCCGATTTCGGCCAGCCCGCGGCGTCTTCCGCTAATACGTCCAGCGCCTCAGGCGGGAGGTCGCTCCACTCCTCGTACCACGGAAAGAGGTAGTGCTCGTCCTCGGAAAAATAACGGAGTCGCTCCCTCCGAAAGGCGTTGATCGGGATAAACCGAAGGGTATGGAGCGGACGGACAAAAAACAGATCATCCATCATGGCCCGAATCTTCTCTCTGAAGGCTGTCTGATCAGCGATTCTTGGAAAAGTATCGCCCGTCGCGGCAAGGCAGGCCAAAGCGTCCAAGGTGAGCAACGCCTCATCAAGGCGACGGTAGGAGTCCGCCCTCCCACCTTCCTCCAAATCTTCTGGGAGCCATCCCTCAAAGGCCGAGATGAGGGCGGCGTCGTCTTGATTCAGATCCAACGTCGCGTCGGACGCGAGCAATTCCAAGGCATTGTCCATTCGGCTGGAAAGGCGGATAAGACCATCAGCCAGGTCTCGTCCTATGTCGACGCCCCGTTTGACGAGCTGGTCCCACTCCGCCTCGAGGAGTTGCAGATCATCCGAACGTTTCCGCAGGATGTGGGAACGCCCCCAACGGATACAGAGGTCAAGAAATGGAGAAAAGGCGAACTCATCTGGTTCAATCTGTTTGTGCGACATTTTCAACCCTCCCTCCCTGCCATTCATAATACATAGACGGCACTGACGGCCAGAGCGGCAATCGTGAACGCCTGAAATAGTATGTCCAGGGATAGAGAAACACTGTTGGGGAAGAAGCGTCCCAGTCATAGCAGACGCCTTTAAGGAGCAGCAGACGGTAAAAGGTGGCATCGTGCGGCCCTTTTGCGGCGATATCGACCAAGGCCACCCCCTTATCCCCTATTTCCTTCCACCGTATCTCTCTAGTCGTTGCATTTGCCAAGAATGTGACGCCGCTTTCGAGATATTCCCTAAGGGTACCGCCCGCTGCGCCATGGACCAAACTGAACTGGCCTACAGAGCAAGGTTCACAACAGCCTTTACTCTTCCCAGGGACGAGCAGCCGTTCCCTACAGCCATTGCTAGCGAAAAGCGAAGTTGATGGGATGGGGCTGGCGAGAACATCTTTCCACCTCGCTTGCTCTTCTTGATCATTCGCTAGCGTGCCTGCCACCGGATGCTTCCAGAATTTATAGTGCCAACGTTCCGGTTGGAGAAAGCCGTGTAATACTATGGTGCATTGTCTTGCATCGGCGCCTTGGTTCGGACGGATATCTGCCGAAAACCGCACGGGAAGGGGTCGGACGTCCGTGCAATAGCAGCAGGGGCATAGGTAATTTTCTATCAGAATCGATGGCGGCGACGGACAAAACCGCCATCGTGCGTCGCCGGCGAGCAAGTTACTGTAACGGGATGCAAGCGCCGGCATTTTCCATTTGTTTTTTTTCTCCAGTATCACCCACAGGGTTATCTGATTGGGAGGCTCAAGTCTTGGCGCGGGTGATACACTGAACTTATCTGGATCGTTCACAATTTCGCGCCACCGTTTAAACACTATGCGTAGGCATCCCTTTCGGACGCCACCGTCTTTCTCGTAATAGAATTCCAGAAGTGGTTGTTCGTAGCTTTGAAAACTCACCAAGGGACTACCCGCGGCATTTCCAGGCACACAGATCAAGCTTACTGGGTTTTTTCCAAACACCACCTTTTGGAATACCTGGTCCAAGACACGTTTTGAGAGTGGTCGATATTCTCTAACCAGTTGGTCATTACCCGTCATGTACCAGGTATAGCCGCACCGATCACGGGCCTTGGCAAGACTAGTTGCCATTACAATATCCCCTGGCTGTATCATATCGGCATCCCCTCTAATAGCTTCCTGCAATTCTGGATTTTCTTGGTCAAACTGTTTGGTTTCTTGTAACCCAGAGGTTCAGCGCAGTCCTGCTGGTCGCCTCCTGCAAGAATAACCTTTTTTAGGCAAAGGTATACGCGAACACAGCTCTTAGACCTCTTTGTCGCCACCTTCTCAAGAAAATCGATGGCAGCGTCAAAAGAGTCCAGTTTACCCTCCCTTGTCTTTTCCTCCTCATGGCGTCTTATTGCCTCCACATCAAAATTGCTTCGATCCGATTCATTTCCCTTCCCGTCCTGCGGTAGTTCCGGTGGCAGGATCGAAATCCCAAGATCTCCAGGTCTTCTCTCACCGAAGCCTGTAAGGCCTCCTTTTATCCTGCCTGTATAGAATTCGGATAACACTCCTTTGTAAATCTTCCTTACTAGGCCGGAAAAATGCGTGATGGGTCTTTCCTTTTCACGTGAAATCCTTTCTACCACTTTGCCGAATATGTCATTGGATATACTTAGTCTTTCTACGGGAGAAATAGACCCATGTTTTAGTAAATCTTTGTAAAAAATCCATCCCAGGGTTCTGGTGAATTGTTCACATCGGCCAGTTGCCAAGATGCAGCAGCGTTCGCATCCCTCACCTTTGCCGTTGTATTTAAGACAAAGCGGCAGGTAACGGGTCCGGTCATTTTCCATCATCATTCTCCCCTATCTTAACGGATGAAACGCTAAGCAAACGGAACGGGGCGCACTTGTATAATGCTCTCAACTTTTCAATCCTATTATTTCTATAGACATAGCCCTCAATCTGCTCTCTCTGCCATCGGGCAAGCGCATCCAGCATCGACTTATTTTTCTCCCGGAGCATCATCAAGGCCAACGCGTCCGCCTGCCCCTGGCCGACCCGCCACAGGCTGCCGAGAAGCTCTACGGCATCTCTCTGGAGCAATGCGGTGGAGACCGAAAGGTGTTCGTCAATAGAAGAGGAGAGCGGCGGGGCGAGATCCGCCTCGCAGGCAGCGAGCACCACCTTGGAGCCAGCTATATTCAGCCCGCCTGCTAGAATACCTTGTACCGTGACCCAGGTTTTAAGGTCGGCATCTAGTAGAGAGGATGAAAACGGGTCAGAGGGATGCGCCTGCCCATGGCAGAGAATGACGAGAAAAGAAGGAGGCTTTGAGATGCCGAGCAACTGAGCATCCGGCGCGGGATCGTGCACTTGGCCCCCTTGGGATGTTACCGTTTCCGCCACCTTTCCGGTCAAGGTCCTATCACCCTGGGATAGGTTGATTAGAGCCACAGGCGGGTTGTGAGCGGGACCGGCTTTCAGCTCTTCATCCTGATTTTGTTTCAACCATATCCAGAAGGCAGGCAGATAGGCGGACCGATGCGTTTCTGCCCATACTAAGCGTTCCTTCTTTTCATTCTCTTTCATGGCCATATGTATCGGCAACCGATGAAGGAAGTCGTGTGTCACAAAGAGCACCGGCCGATCCGGCGGAAAAAGGCTTTCTTCGAAAAGGAATTCCATCTCTTTGCCCAAGGCAAGGCAGAGCCTTTCGAGCGGCAGGGCGCATTTTTCCAGCTCATTTTCGCTATTGTCAGCCTTATCTCCGTGGAGTCTGTAAGCTTCCTGCCAAGCCCAGAACGCCTGCCATAGAGGGATCTGATTGAAGGTCTTCTCCACCCACTTGTCTTTATCGGAATTCTCGGAATTATAGATAAGGGCGTGCCCTGTTTCCTTGCCTTCTTCCTCACCTTTGCGGTCTTCTAGATAAAAATGCACCGCGATCCAAGGAAACGGCAGGTCCTTCCAGGGGATATCCTCAAACGGTTCAGATGAATGGTCAACGGAGAAATTTGTAATGTACTGGTCAAGATAACCCGAGGCCTCTTCCTCGTACAGCTTTTCAAGTTCCTCGTCGGTATTGATCCGGCCTTGCAGTTGCGAGAGCGTCAATGCGGGACGTGATTTGAGAGAATCGGCGATTCTTGCCTTTTTCTGAGGTGATTCTGCGGCGCGAAAGGCCAGGTCGTAGAGTTCCCGCTGTCTAGACCAATACCACCGCAGATGCAGATGATTCGTGCGCCGTTCGCGTTTGCGGCAGGATTCCCAAGCCCTTAGAGCCACCGCCGGCCAATCGGATGGCATCGCCGTCTTTGCCTCCATCTGCCGAACAAGGCGGACCAGCCTTTCCCATCCCTCGTGGGAAAAGGCAGGCGGCATAAGGCTGGCGGCCTTTTTTGCATATTTGAATGCTTTGTTATCATTTTCCAGTAGCCAAGCGGCCCATGCTTGATCGAGCGGGTTTCCTTTTACATCCACGAGCGCTTTGAGCTCTCGTTTCCAGCTTTTTGGGTCCCTTTCCGCCGCAGCAAGGAGCAGAGGGGCATCCGCAGGATTCCTGCGAAGGTCGATTTTCCTAACTGTCTCCTCCAGGGCTTCCCAGCCTTCGTCGGTCATGCCCTTGAACCAGTCTCCGTCTTCTTCAAGCCGAGCCATTTCGTAATGGATCCACGCACGCAAGCGCTGTAAATTTGGTTCTTTTTCTGGAGGGAGGACGTTCAGGGCCTCGGCCAGTTTTTCCTTTTTCTTAAGCGGTACGGTAAAACCTTTCCGGCGGATTATCTTTGCGCGCAAAAATAGCGCCCTTGCAAGTTCAGACCTTACTTTTTGCAAGGATTCCGGATTGCCGATTCCACTCTCCAGCCCCCTAAGCCTCTTGATCACCCGATCCAAACAGTATGTTTTCTCTTTATGTTTGAGATCTTGTCTCTTTTCCACTGCGTTTAGAACATTGCCCCATAGTTTGATAGCCTTGCAATGGTACGCCTCACGAATGGACTCTTCCTGTTTGCTAAGCCCCTGACACAGGACCTTGTTGGGCGCAGGCGGCAGGATGCGGCCGTCCTCTTCCTGGGCTTCCCGCAGGAACAGGAGCGCCATCCCAAGCAGTTTGGCATCTTCCTGAGGCAAGACCCCATCTACAAAGGGGTACGCATCCACCATCCTTCGCAATTCGGCGTCTCTCTTGTCTACTTTTGCTTTGCGAGCTGCAGTACCAGGCGGGACGAAGGAGAGTTCCTTTTCTATATCAAGGACAGTCTTAAGCCGATTTTTGAGGTCGTTCGCCATAGAATCCCCCCGTGGAGGTCTCTTATTAAAATCCGGTGGATTCATTTCGAATTTTTCATACTTTGCAGTCTTGTAACACACTTTGCAGTCTTGTTCAATTTACCTGCAAATACCTCTGGAAACTCTTTCATAACACATTGGCCGCTGAAATCAAAAATAGGGCCTCGTAGCCCTCACACGCGTTAGTCCACGTCACCGGGATGCTCCCCGAGAGGCTTATCCGGCTGTGACCGGGAACAGTCATCTAGCTCGTCCACCTGCTGGTTCGTATCGAGCAATGGCAAGTTCTCTGTCTTCTCGGTCACGTAACTGTCCAAACGGATAAAGCCTGAGGCTTGAGTCGCCAGTTTCCTTGAGATGGAGTGTTCGAAAGAGGCAACCTCAACGCGAATTCCCATGCGCCGAATTTCCTTTACTAAGGGTAAGAAATTTCCGTCTCCCGTGCAAAGCACGATAATGTCCGGCCTGGCTGTATGCGCAATACGAAGAACGTCCATGGTCATCTCCACATGGAACCCACATTTGTAGCTGTTACCAACGATAGTCCCGATTTTCGCGAACACCATGAAGCCGCTTGCCCACAAGCGTTCTATTCGGCCGTCCATTCCATGCTCATTGCGTGGGTCGACGGGAACATAGGCGTAAGCTTCCTGGAGAACGCGGCCTTCGCTCAGGTAATTGAGCAGACTGTCATCTTCCTCCATGTGGCCGTAAATTCGGGCCGCGCTGTCAATGTTGGCAAAGTCAAGGAATACAACGATGTGTTCCATAGGGCATCTCCTCGTAATAGGTTTGGATGAAGCTTCTTTCTTGTCGTCGGCGGTCACGGCGTGCCCCCCTTTGTTACACGTCACAGAGAGCGCAACCGCTGGCGTTTCTGCTTTCCATCGTCATCCGGTCTTCGTAGATGGCGCGGGAGTCGTTGTTTTCGTAAACCAAAATTGGCACGTCCCGACGGTCCGGCACATAGTGGTCGAGCAGACGTTCAACCGCCATGGAAGCCACAATCGCGTTGAGGGTCTTTACTGCCGGCTCCTTGACGGCCATGCCGGTCACATAACCCTTCTGAACGGTGAGAGAGCGCACTGCCGGGTCCGGATGGGACTCGGCGGCGATTTTAGCAAGATCGATCCGGCCGAGGCAGTTCAGGCATCGGCGGTCCCCAGCCCGGACAGCGATAACCTCGCCTGACATGTCTCGGATCGCCCCGTTTGCCACAGTGATGTTGACGCCCGCTGCGATCATGGGGACAAAGCACCGCAAGGCCAAACGCTGAACTTCAAGACGGCTGCCATGATTATCGGTGGACAGGAGGATCCAGTCGCTCCCGGCCATAAGTTCCAGGGCTTGTTCATCCTCGACGGACAGAGCGCAGGCAACAATCTGCGCCTCCGGGTTAATGGCCGTGAGATGATCCCGAACAGCTTCCACCTTTTTGACCTTCGCTTGGGCTTGGGCCATAGTTGCTCCCACGAATCGATTCATATTCGAGAGCTCTAGCGTATCCGGATCGATGAGAACAAGTCGATGAAATCCCAAGTGAATAAGGTGCTCCGCGGCAATGGAGCCGAGTCCGCCGACTCCGGCAAGGGCGACGGTCTGACCGCTTGTAATGGTGCGCATGGCGTCAAGTCCCAAGGCAAGCGCGGAACGGTTGAACACCGCTTCCTGAGAAGTCAGAAGACTCTCTTCCGCGATTTCAGGCAACCCCCAATCCTCTCCAGTTTCTGGGACATACTCCAGGCAAGTCTGAGTCCTGATTCGAGCTCGCACCGGCTGAGGGCAGTTCCGCCCCGGTGTCCATATCCTAGCCTGGTACCGCCTTTGTGAAAAAACGATACTGGCATAATAGATGTTCTCGAACCGCTCCCCTAGAAATTGCGTGAAACATCGCTCGTCATGATCATCCACCGCTGAGAAGCAAACCGCCTCGATCGCAAAGGGATGGGTGTGTACATCGATAAGGGTGTCCACGTCCATGCGGTGCACGACCTCGGCTAGGACAATCTTGGTGAACTCCTTTCCAAGTCTTAGGAACGCCGTTTTCCGTTCCAGATAGTCGGAAGGTCTTGGGAGGCGGATGTCGCGAACAGTAAAAATCTCAGTCTTTCCTATCAGATTGCGTTTGGCCAAAAGAACTGCGAAACTTTCCCTTCTGTCCCCGGTCAGAACCGCGGACCGAAGATCCGCAAAGGCCCGGTGTTTGAAACGAATAGAGGGAGCATCGATCATCGTCTCCTCCGGTCTACCTAAAGACTGCACAGAACTTCACTAACGAGCGTCATATGGGTCCACAGGTTGTCGCCCTTGCGCCAGTCACATAGGTGGCGAATGGCGGCGGGACGCCACGACCCGGGCTTGTAGTAGCAACAGTACCATTTCCAGCCTTGCTCCAGAGGGACCTTGCAGGCATCATGGTACGCTGCTGCATAGAAATGGCCGTTTGGCGCGACCTCCAGGTCCCCCTTCAGATAGAACCCCACGGGTGGAATCTCCGGGTAGTCGGTTGGGAAGACAATGAGAAGGGGGGTAACAGCGTGGTTCCAGAGTTGGGGCAAACGGTACTGGGGAATTATGAGCCAATCGGCATTGATCTCGTCAAACTCAACGCCGTGTTTGAAGAGACTGGCGGCGATGTCGTAGACCTGATCCGAAATAAGCGCTTTGGAGAGGGCTGTCCGGGGCTCGCCATATCGGATGGCTCCCTTGCTCCGATCCGGCATTGATGTAACATGCACAGGCCTGCCGTATTTGTCCACTAGCTCGTGTGCTTGGTACGTTCTTTCGGGCTCGATCGTATGGACCTCAAGGCCGTTTCTGATCACGGCTCGGCGCCCAGATCCCGCACCGCACGCCCCAACAAGCTCGCGACCCTCGACAGTGCTTTCGTAATGCATCCGTCTGCCGTTGATGATGATCGTCTTGAAACGGCTGTCGCCCGAATATCTGCGATTTCGGAAATTGCTGTTTGGTATCTGCATATTTTTGATTCTCCTATTTCCTCATATTAAGAGAGGCTTATCGCTGATCTGTCTCTTTAGTCAGGCTGGTTCAGAAAAAAGTGAGGAATGAATCAGAAGAATTTTCTAGCTGCCAAAATCGATCTTAGAATCGCCGGTAATGATGCGAAACCCTCACAAATTCCGTCTGTGGAAAGACAAAGAAAACAACGACAGCGGATATAAGATTGGTGGATATCTGAATCCCTGCGATGGGTAGTCTTAAAGGTTTTCAAACCCCCAAAACCAAAAGAGGAGGCAAGCCATGCTGTTCAGACCACAAAGACCTCAACTTCACTACCAGAACAGCCGGGTGCCGGACCGGCTCGATTTGCTTTGCAAGCATGCCGCTCACCCGCTGCCTTGTCGGATGCGTTTCATAGGCGCTGCGACCAGCCCGAAGGGGCAGTGGTACGCCACCTATGCCTGTCCCCTATGCAACACCCGTGAGGGCTGGGTTTATGACCGTTACAGCAAACGCCCCTACCGATTGTGGGTCAAACCGATCTGAAACAAGAACATCTGCTTTACCTATGGAGACAATCCGATGGGAGGGCGGGGTGGTCACCGGTCCCCGCTCGTTCCCATAAAAATGTCAAAAGAGGAGAAACAAAATGCTCATGCCCATGACTACGGAAATTCGGCGAATGCCGCATATGATATGGTGTCCAAGCATGAATGTCC